>OGTS01000016.1_pt1 | contig 171588 bp, 127 predicted proteins | sample 1574681 | NCBI WGS metagenome assembly OGTS01 (sample SAMN03295829, study PRJEB24534) | human gut metagenome | isolation source: fecal sample 4 from infant 4 | host: Homo sapiens | place: USA: Pittsburgh, PA | collected 2014-07 | reverse complement strand
ACATAATAATTAAAAATTAATTATTGGATATTAATTTTTAATTATATCTATAAGTGTTTTTTTAACAGCGTTATCATTATTAATTTCATAATTACATTCAAAGTTTCTGCTTATTTTTAAAAATTCCTGAAGGCTGCAATTTCCTGTCCGCTCTCCTATACCATCTAACGTACAATCAACAAATTCTGCTCCATTTTTCACTGCTTCTACTGAAATTCCAAGTGCCATTCCAAAATCATTATGTGCATGTATCTCAACTTGAAGGTTAGAATTTCTTCTAATTTCATTTACTACGTTCTTAGTTTTAAGCAAAGATAATATTCCAACTGTATCCGAGTATCTAATTCTATTTACTCCTAGTTTTTCAATTAAACAGCTAAGCTCTATAATATATTTTATATCAGCTCTTGATGCATCTTCAAAGCCAACTGTCACATCAAATCCATGCTCCTTTATATAATAGATACACCTTATAAGATTTTCTTCAATCCATTTTTTATCCCTATTTAAATTTTCATATATTTGCAAATCAGATACTGGTACACTTATGTGAATAATGTGAGGCTTGCAATCAATTGATGTTTTAATGTCATCAATATTTAATCTATTCCAAGTAGAAATTAAAGCATTCTTTGTATTTGCTTTTATAGCCTTTATTATTTCTTGTTCCAAACAACCCATTGCTGGTATTCCACATTCTATCTGATATATTCCATTATCATCTAGATATTTTGCAATTTTAAGTTTTTGTTCTATTGTAAAGGCTTTTCCTGCACTCTGTTCGCCATCTCTTAATGTTGTATCAACAATATTCACATTTCTTTTCACATAAACTCTCCCCTCTTTTGCATGCTGCTTTTATCTCATCATCATTTAATCCTCTTCCCTTACTATTACTTTGATTTCTAACTTCTATTAAAATAGCATCAAGGCACTCTGAATTATATTCTATTTTTAGCTCTTCAAGCTTAATTTTTAAAGATTTTATTCCAGAATGCTTTCCTATAATAATCTTTCTCTCTCCTCCTACTTCCTCTGGATTATATGGTTCAAAAGTCTTTGAATTTTTTATAATTCCATTAACATGAATTCCTGATTCTACATTAAATATATCAGTCCCTATTAATGGCTTTGTAGGAGGTATATTAGTGCATGTTATTTCTTCATATAATTTTGAAATTTTCTTAAATACTCTAAAATCCCCTCTTATATTAATATTCTCAATATATCTCAAAGCTCCAAGTAATTCTTCAAGAGGTGTATTTCCAGCTATTCCAGCAAAACTTGTTACAATCTTCTTTCCACCAAGTCGAATCCATTCTACAGCTATTCCAGTCGAACACTTATATTTATCTGTGATAGATAATTCCACTCTATCTTCTAATTTTTCAATAACTTCATATAATATATCCTCATAGTCACTTAATATAAGATTATCCAAGCCTATAATTCTTAACCGCTTGATTTTCTTATTGTTCTCAAAAATCATAATATTTTCCTTTAATTCATCTACACCTTTAATTTCTATACTTTTATAGTAATCAAGGATAAATTCAACATTTTCTGGTAATTTCAACATAAATCTATATAGCTCATCTGTAATTTCTATATAATCTGCTCCTGCAATATAAACTAATTTTATAAGCTCCATAATTTTATTAATGTTTCTTTTGAAACTACATCTGTAATTTTCCCATAAAGTAATCAGTGTAGTATCTATTATTTCTATTTTTCTCTGTTTAAGTTTCACATAAACGCCTCCAAATTTGCTTTATAATATTTTTTCTTCATTTTTTCAATAATTTCTTTATAATTTTTCAATTCACGTTTTTTCTTTAAATGAAGCATTATTTCTTCCTTAACATCATCAAATTCTTTTATATACTCATCTCTAAAATCTTCAACAAGTATTATATGGAAACCAAATTCTGTTTCTACAGGATCTGTTAATATATTTATCTTTGCATTAAATGCAGCTTCTTCAAAAGAAGCTGTGAGCTTACCTCTTCCAAAAGTTCCAAGACTTCCACCATTCATATTAGAAGGGCACATAGAGTATTTTAATGCTGCATCTGAAAAACTGATTTGATTATTTTCTATTTCATTTTTTACATTGTATGCCTCTTCTTGAGATTCAACTAGTATGTGCTTAACACTTACCATTTCCCCTACTATAAACTTTTCCTTATTTGAATTATAATAATCTAAAGCCTCATTTTCATTTATAGATTCATTTCCAGCTGCTTTTGAAATTCCCATTTGAGTTAAGATATCTTTTCTTGCTTCTTCAATTCTAACCTTAAATTCATCTGTTTCCTCTAATTTTTCATCCTGAGCAAAATTATACATAAGCTCACAGCTTACAAGCTGATCTAATATTTTTTCTCTTCCATTATCAGTATTTACAGACTTCTGATCTGCTTCTGAATATTGACTTATTATATTTTCCACATCAAACTCTGTAATTTCTTTACCATTTATAGTAGCTAACACGTTATTTCTCATTTTATCACCCATATTATAGAATTTGAATTTCTTCAACTTCATTTTTCCCTTCAAGAATCTTTGCTGCCTTTATTACTGCATCTTCAAGTCTTTCACAGCTTGCAAATGCTAAAATATTTTTCTCTTTTAATTTCTTTTTAGGCTCCTCACCTATTCTTAAAGTAATCACTCCACTACAATCAGAAATTGTGTATATTAATTTATCTATTTTATTTTCATTTCCACAATCACTTTCTCCATTACAGTATTTTTCAATAGTTCTTCTCTCAAGGAACATTGCACTACCATGTCTATATTCATATATATAAAACTCACTAACATGTCCAAAGTGCATATCCACTGTCATTCCACTTCTTGTTGCAACTGCAAATTTCATAATTTTTTCATTAGATTTTTTCTCTTTCATTTCCAAGGAAATTTTTATGGACTGATCATCATTTAAAGTTCCAATAGCATCAGCTCTACATTGCTTGCAATGATACATTTGCTTTATATTTTCACCACATTTATTTCTCATATCATTAATTTCTTTAAGACTTACAAGAGGCATGTTTTCAAATACACTATCCTTAACTGGAATCATCTGCATAATATTAGTTATTGTAGCACCAAAGTCTTTAACCTTTTTTGTAATATCATAAATATGCTCATCATTTATTCCCTTAAGCATTACTATATTTACTTTCACTACAATTCCTCTGTCTGTAAGGTATTTTAATCCTGAAAGCTGATTATTCAATAAAATCTGTGCAGCTTCTTCTCCTCTATATATAACTCCAAGATAGTCTACATACTTATATACTTTTGCTGATATTTCTGGATTAACTGCATTTATAGTAATTGTTACATGTGATACACCAAGGTCTATTAATTCTTGTGCATAAAATGGAAGCATAAGTCCATTTGTTGAAAGACAAAATGTAATTTCTGGATCATCATTTCGTATAAGCTTCAACGTTTCTCTTACATTATCAAAATTTGCAAGAGCATCACCAGGTCCTGCTATTCCTATTACCTTTAAATTTGGCATTTTTGATTTCACATACTTATATTTTTCAAAGGCTTGTTCTGGACTTAATACTTCTGTTGTAACTCCAGGTCTGCTTTCATTTACACAATCATATTTTCTATGACAATAATTACAACTTACATTGCATTTTGGTGCTATTGGAAGATGCATTCTTGCATATTTATGAGCAGAGTCACAGCTAAAACATGGATGTGTCTTTGTTTTTTCTTCAATTGATATAATATTACTTTTTAAATTTTCTACAGATATATCTTTATTTTTCATATTTTTCACATCTCCTTTATAAAACATATCATATGTTTTCTTTCTAAATACATCATGCTTCCTTTCAAGTATCATGTTTGTAACGCTATCACTTACATTTAGTGAACCCTCATAACCTATTGATAAAATTCTCTGACCTCCAACCCTGTCATGAATTGGAAATGCTAATCTTATTAGTGGTATATTCTTCTTTTCTTCAATTCTTCGTCCATCAGAACTTCCAATAAGGATATTTGCATCAAGTCTTACTGAATAACTTTCTATGTCTGTGAAATCAGCATCGTCTATTATCTCAAAATTATCTACAAATAATGCTTCAGATAATTCTTTCACTTCATCAAAAAGTTTATCTTTAAGTTCTGGACATACATCTCCTGTTGCAATAAGTACAGGCATTACTCCATTTTCAAGCATCATGCGTGCTGTGGAATACACAAAATCAGGTTCTCCAAAAATTGCAGCCCTTCCTTCAGCATTGTATTTATGAGAATCAATCATAGCATCTAAATATCTTCCTCTTTCTTTCACATATTTTTCAGGAATTTCATTTCCTGATATTTGTGATAAAACTTCTAAAAATTTATCCGTGTCTCGTAATCCAACAGGCATATTTATTCTTATGTTTTTTACGCCATAATTTTCTTCCAAATAAAGTCCTACTGAGCTCTTTTCACTAACAAATGTGCTAAGTTCTATAGTTGCCTTTGCTCCTGCCATCATACTTATTTCATCAATACTTGTCCCATGTTCTGGAAGCCTGTTATATATTTTCTTATGAATATCGTCTAAATTTTCTGAAATATCTGGTAGTAAAATATAGTCTATATTAAAATCATTAAGTATTTCCTTTAACTTTCTCGCATCTCTTGGGCTCATTGGTCCTGTAACAACATTTACTTTGCTATTTTTTTCTTTTTTCATTTCAATATTACTTACTATAGCAATTAATGCATTAAAATATCCTCCATATTGTGTACCTCCATATCCTGGCGCTGCAACTGGTATCAATTTTACTTTTTCATCTGGATGTTCTTCCATAAATGTCTTTGCAATTCTTCCAACATCTTCACCAATTGTTTCAGCAAGACATGTAGTAGCTATTGTTATAACTTCTGGATTATATAATTTTATTAGATTTTCAAGACCTTTTAATAAATTTTTTTCTCCACCATAAACTGTTCCCTGCTCTGTAAGAGAAGATGATGCAATATCAATTGGTTCATTATAATGGGTTGCCATATGTCTTCTTATATATGTACTGCATCCCTGTGAACCGTGAAGTATAGTCATACATCCCTTAATCCCATAAGTTGCATTTGCAACACCCATTGGCATGCACATTTTGCATGGATTTACATTTAAATCTACATAATCTTGTTTACTCATACTATCATCCTCCTTTATACATACTTCCAAACTGGACTGTTTATTGACAAATTAACTTCTTCTGCAAAATTTACTGCTCCCTGAAATCCTCCAAGTGCATGTTTTCTTTCATGATTATGATCACAAAATGCAACTCCAAGTTTATAAGCAAGAGGACGTTCTTTTACACCTCCAACAAGTATATCTGCACCTTTTTCTATCATGAATTTTTCAAGTTCATATGCACTTGCATCATCAAGTATTACCGTTCCTTCTTTAACAAGTCCGTTTATTACTTCATAGTCTTCTGGTTTTCCAGTCTGTGTACCAACCATTACAGTTTCAATTCCAAGTTCATTGAACTGCCTTATTAAGGATATTGCCTTAAAGCCTCCTCCAACAAATATGGCTGCTTTTTTTCCTCTTAGATTTTTCTTATATTTTTCAATTATAGGCATTACTTGTGCTTCTTCTCGTTCAATTAGCTCTTTTGCTTTTTCAATTATGCTATTATCTCCTGTAAGTGCAGCTATTCTCATCAATGAACTTTTTGTGTCTTCAAGACCTACAAAACTGATTTTTATGGATGGTATAGAAAAATCTTGTTCCATCATTTTTGCAAGATAATTCATTGAACCAGCACATTGAACAACATTAAAACTTGCACTTGAGGCCTTTTTTAAAGAATCTACATCTGCATCACCTGTTATTTTAGCAACAACATCAACGCCAATTTCCCTTAAATAATTTTCAATTATCCACATTTCACCAGCAAGATTAAAATCCCCAAGAATATTTATCCCCTTTGATTTTGGATGCTTTTCCCTTGAAAATAAATTCATAAGAGCATTACATGCAATTCTGTATCCTTTAGATTTATTTCCTGAAAATCCTGGTGCCATTACTGGTATTACTGGTAAATTATATTTCTGTTCTGCACTCTTACATACAGCCTTAATATCATCTCCAATTACTCCTACAATACATGTTGAATATACAAATATAGCCTTTGGATTGTGTTCTTTAATAACACCTTCAAGAGCTCTTTCAAGTTTCTTTTCTCCACCAAAGATAACATCCTGCTCCCTTAAGTCAGTTGAAAAACTGTTTCTATATATTTCATCCCCACTTGATAGACTTCCTCTTATATCCCAAGTGTAGCTGGCACATCCAATTGGTCCATGAACAATATGATATGCATCTGTAATAGGATTCAAAACAACTCTTGATCCACAGTAAACGCAAGCCCTCTGGCTTACTGCTCCAGATACACTTTCACTGTCACACTTAAAATTTCCATTTTCCTTTCCCTTTTTACATATAAATTCTTCTCTTTCTTTTAATAAATCATCATATTCTTTTATTTGTTCCATATCTCTACACACCTCCTGAATTATGGATTCTAAAATTTAAAATGACAGGAAGTTCATTTCATATTTTAAAGTCCATATATCCTCCTGCCTGAATAAATGCTCTAAATCTTCTTTGATTATAAGAATATTGAGCAGGTTATATATTAAAATTAAATAACAACACTGCTCAATATCTTAAATTTTTATCTTTTTATAAAACTAATTCAAAATCTTCGTCTTTAGCATCTCTGTCCATTCTGTCCATCAATGCATTAAGTATTAATTCAATTAGTCTCATGCCACCTCTGTATCCTACTAAAGGCATATATGAATGCACATATCTATCTATTATTGGAAAACCTGCTCTTACAAATGGTATATCTTCAGCTCTTGCTATATATTTTGAATGAGTTCCTCCAATTAATAAATCTACTTTTTCATTTTTAATTAATTGATGTAATTCAAATAAATCACTTTCAGCTTTACATATACATCCTTCAACATTATGTTCTTCAAAAAGTTTATTAATAGTTGCTTCAAATGCTTTCCCAGGAGTTCCTGTTATTACGTATTTAGGAACCATACCAAGTTCTAATGCAAATTTAGTCATTGCTATTACAAAATCAGGATCTCCATTTATTGCCACCTTTTTTCCTGAATAATATGGATGAGAATCAATCATAATATCAAGAAGCTGTCCTCTTTCTTCCTCAAGTTCATAAGGAACTTCTCCCTTAGTGAATTTAGCAAGTTCCATTATAAAATCATCTGTGGAACATATACCAATTGGCATTGTTAATATTTTCTGTGGAACTTTGTGTATATTTTCAAGAACATTTGCAGGTTCTTCACTTGCAAACTTTCCAATTCCTAGAGTAAGTTCAGCATCACCTAATGCAATAATATCTTCAACTAAAGTTCCTCCTTTAGGGAAGATATTAAATTTTCCAGTCATAGGTGCATCAAGTACACCTGTTGTATCTGGAAGCATTGTAAATGGAGCTTTCATACTACTCATTATTCTCTTCATTTCTCTCATATCACCTGGATTTACAAAACCAGGAAGAACACAAAGCTTTCCTGTTGATGTTCCTGATTTTTCTGAAAGATCACGTATAAAACCTGCAACCATGTTTGCAAATCCTGTTACATGTGAACCAACATAACTTGGTGTATGAGCCTGAACCATATACTTTCCTTCAGGTATATCGATTGACTCAATAATTGAACCAATATCATCACCTATAGTTTCTGATAAACATGTAGTGTGTACAGCCATAATGTCTGGATTATATATATCAAAGACATTTTTAGCTGCAGTTATTAAATTTGATGAACCACCGAATACACAAGCACCTTCACTAAATGCCGAAGTTGAAGCCATTGCTGGATCTTTAAAATGTCTTGTCAAGAATGTTCTATGATATGAGCAGCATCCTTGAGATCCATGACTGTGAGGCATACAGTTATGTACACCTAGTGCAGCATACATTGCTCCAACTGGCTGACATGTCTTATTTGGATTTATTTTTAAGCTTTTACGCTCTGTAATTTCTTTAGGTGTTAAATCTAGCATCATAATTACTCTTCACCTCCTAATTTCCCTTCTAAAACTGATTGTGTTTTCCAAGGTGCAACAGTATAATTCCATACTGGAGTAGATAATCCCATTGTTACATCTTTTCCAAAGTTAACTGCACCCTTAAAACCAGCATAAGGTCCTGCATAGTCATATGAATGAAGCTGTCTTGATAATATTCCTTGCTTTTGGAATACAAATTTATCCTTAATACCTGAGAAGAAAATATCAGGTTTTAACATTTTTAAAAACTCTTCAGTTTCATAATGATTAAAGTCATCAATTATTACTGATCCTTTATCCATATCTGCTTCCATACCTTCATAATCTTCTAATTCTGCTATCTCTTTTTTAAGTTCTTCTATTTCTTCCTCAGTTCTATATATCTTAAATTTTTCTGGATCTTTATCAACATGTAATACATCAATATTCTTTAAATCTGCATCCTCAACTATATCTGGAATAACTTTTCTTCCTTCATAGTCATCCCTATGGGCAAATTCATATCCTGCAAGAACTGTTTTTACACCAAAATCCTTAAGAAGAAGTTGATAATGATGTGTTCTTGAACCACCAACACATATAGCAGCAACTTTTCCTTCTAATTTTTCTTTGTAAAAATTCATATCATCACTTATATTAGAAAGCTCTGATGAAATTACTTTTTCTGTCTGTTCAGTTAACACAGGATCACCGAAAAATTTAGCCATTTCTCTTAAGGTTTCGATAGTGTTATCTAAACCGATGAAATCACCTTTCATCCATGCAGTACCATATTGTATTTTCATCATTTCTGCTATATAATTAATTGAACGATGACATTGAATAACATTCAAATCAGCAGTGTGGGCTCTTCTATAATGTTCAACACTTCCATCGCCAGTGAATGTTGATATTACTTCATAGCCGCATAATGTTAAGATTCTTTTGATTTCCCAAGCATCACCGCCTATATTATACTCGCCAAGTATGTTTACGGAATGCTTAATTGGTTTGTAATCCACAGTACCAATCAAATCACGGATTATAATATTATTTGCTATATGGTGCCCTGCTGATTGAGATACACCTTTATATCCTTCACAAGGAAATGCCATAACTGTTATACCAAACTTCTCAGAATTTCTTTTTGCAACAGCAGGAAGATCATCTCCTATTAGTCCAACTGGACAAGTTGAACATATCCATATAGTTTTTGGATTAAATATTTTTACAGCTTCTTCTATTGCTGCATCTAATTTCTTTTCTCCACCGAACACTATATCACTTTCTTGTAAGTCCGTTGAAAAACAATATTGTACATAATTTTGATCTGAACCTTCTTCAGCAATCGCTTTATTTCTTCTTGTTCCCCATGAATAAAATCCACAACCTATAGGTCCATGTGTAATTATTAATGCATCTTTTGTAGGACCAAGAACAACTCCTTTACATCCTGCATAACAGCATCCTCTATGGTTAATTAATCCTGGCACTGATCTTCTGTTTGCATCAATTTCTTGAGTTTCATGTTCAAGTTCAAGAACATGTTTTTTTCTATTTTTATAAACTTTTGCGCTATATTTGTCTAAAACGCTATCTATCTTGCTCATTTACCTCACCTCACTTTATTAAACAACTTCTTCTCCATTTTGACCGTCACGTACTCTATAAACATCTTCAATAGGAATTATAAAAATTTTCCCATCTCCTGGAGTACCTGTCTTATTTGCTTCTATTATTATCTTTACTGCTTCTTCAACTTCTTCATCTTTTACTATTAAATTAAAGAATCTTTTAGCAATAAGTCTTGTCCCTTCAGAAAAAGCTTCAGAAAATCCAGATGCTGTTCCTAAATGTGCATCAATTAATTCTTTACTTAATTGATCTAAAGACTTCTTACCTCTTCCTAAAACCTTTCTACAAGTAATAGATGGAAATCCAGCTTCAGTAAGAGCTTCTTTTGTGACATTTACTTTATTCAAACGAATAATACCCATTATCTCTTTCATTGTTTACTCCTCCTAAAGCTTTTATAGTTCCTCTTTTCCAGTACTTATTGTGTATGCTGTATCAACTTTTGAGATGAATATTTTACCATCCCCATAAGTTCCTTCTCCAGTACGAGAATTTTTCATTATTACTCTTACAACATCATCTTTATCTTCGTCTTTTACTACAATTAATAGCATTTCCTTTGGTAGTTCATCATAATGCACTTCACCAACTTGGATTCCTTTTTGTTTACCTCTACCAAAGACATCCATCTTTGTTACTTGTGGAAAACCAGCATCAACTAACTCAGATAATACTCCATTAACTTTTTCAGTTCTTATAATAGCTCTTACTAAATACATAACTTCCCCTCCTCTTAATTAAATTTAGATATCCATTAAACCATATTCCATTAATATTTCTTCAAGTCTTTCTTGTTTCATAGGCTTTGGAATTACGAACATTTGATTTCCATCTATATTTCTTGCAAGTGTTCTGTATTCATCAGCTTGATCTGCTTTTGGATCAAATTCTATTACTGTCTGTTTGTGTATTTCTGCCCTCTGAACCATATTGTCTCTTGGTACAAAATGTATTAACTGACTTCCAAGTTCCTCTGCAAATGCTTTTAATAAATCTAATTCTCTGTCAACCTTTCTTGAGTTACAAATGATACCTCCAAGTCTAACTCCACCTGTCTTTGCATATTTTTGAATACCTTTTGAAATGTTGTTTGCTGCATATAAAGCCATCATTTCTCCTGAAGCAACAATATAAATCTCCTGTGCCTTACCTTCTCTTATTGGCATTGCAAATCCACCACATACAACATCACCAAGTACATCATAAAATACATAATCTAAATCTGGTGTATAAGCACCAAGTCTTTCAAGCATACCTATTGAAGTAATAATACCTCTTCCTGCACATCCAACCCCTGGTTCTGGTCCTCCTGATTCAACGCATCTGATATTTCCATAACCAGTTTTCATGATATCATCAAGATCAATATCTTCTCCAGCCTCTCTTAATGTATCAAGAACTGTTTTTTGTGCAAGTCCACCAAGAACTAATCTTGTTGAATCTGCTTTAGGATCACATCCAACTATCATAATGTGTTTTCCCATCTCAGCCAATGCTGATGTTAAGTTTTGAGTTGTTGTTGATTTTCCTATTCCACCTTTTCCATAAATTGCAACTTGTCTCATATAATCTTCCTCCTTAAAATAAAAAATTAATATATAATTCTCATTATTATGAGCAATTAACGTATAAAATCTTAAAATTTTTATGAAAAATGGATAAAAATAAAAGCCACTATTTTTTCAAATAATCAACTTCATTGTTAATAATAAATAAAAAATAGCGTTAAAAACATAATAATTTTTAACGCCATTGTCACTTATTTTTATTCATTTTTTTATTCTTCATAGTTCCGTTTCGTTCCGTTTTGTTCTCTTCTGTTACGTTAAAATAATAATATCACACCTTTTATTTGATGTAAATACATTTTTTAACTTTTTTATTTTTGAAATTTCTTAACTATATTACCCATTTCTGAATAATCATAATTTCTTATAGATACGCATTCATCTTTAAATTCATTCATGGATAATATTTTCAAAAGCCTTTTAAACTGCGGCTTTTCAAGATTCTCTGATTTAAAAATTAAATCATATCTTTCCTCATGTAAAGGTATAAAGTCTACTTTTTCAGGACAATTAATATCACATTTTAATCCTATTCCAACATCAGCCTGTCCCATTCTAATTCTATTTACTACTTCCCCAGCAGAATTAACATAATCACTATATCCAATAATCATATTTTTATCTATATTATATTTTCTTATACTTTGATCTAGAAGTATTCTCGAACCACTTCCAAGTTCGCGATTTATAATTCTTGCTTTTCTTTTTGCAAGACTTGCCCATCCTGTTATCATTTTTGGATTTCCTTTTAATACATAAAACCCCTGAATCCTATGACACAAAGTTACAACTGTTATTGGTGTTCCAATTAATACCCTTGATGCAAAATCTGCATTATACTCATCAAGGTCACAATTCCAAATATGACTTGCAGTCACGTGTACATCATCATTATAAAGAGCACATAAACCATTAAAACTATTATCATATAGTCTTAATACTTTTCCCTCATCTTTATATCTATTCATATATTTTGCAAGAATATCTAAAATAGCATCCTGGCCACATATAACAATCTTATTATCTATATAATTTCTATATATTTTATTTAAAATATTTTTTTCTTCTACAACTGTTTCCCTAGATTGCTTTTCTTTCAAATCATTATCTATTTGACTATCATCTTTTTTCCCTATATATCTTTCTACCTCATATTGGTCTATTCTAAACTTATTTCCAACCTTGAATGCTTTTAATTCATTTCTTTTTATAATTTCATATACTGTTTTTTTTGATATTGACAGTATTTCCGCAACTTCAAGAGGACTTAAAAGTTTTTTGTCTGTTTTCATAAATCACCTTTTAACGTTAATTTTTTTTCTCCAAATTGTTCAATAATAAATTTATTTTCGTAAAGTAGATACTCGCTTGTACCATCTATAATAACTTTATTTTCCTTAAATTCTATACTTACAGTAATAATATCTTTTACCAAACTTCCTGAATAATGAAAAACCTCCTTTGGAGAATGAATTGTAGTATTTCCTTTCTTATCTATTATTTTAATTATCTTTGTAGAGGTAGTCAAAGCCTTTATGCTTCCATCATTATAAAACTTTAATGAATTATCTTCGCCATGAATTCCAAAAGCATTTTTATCAAAAGCTTCAATTTCACCTATTGGTGTTTTTATTTTTGTCGGACATGCAGGTTCACAAGTTTTAAGGTTACCATCATCATATAATGAAATACCTATTCTTACATTTATCTTTTCACTATTGTAATTTATACTTATCTTGTCTTTAGGCCATAATGTTATACTTTTCACTTTTCCATTTTTAAATAGTTGTATTGATATTACTTTAGATTTAAAAAATGCAAATTTAAAGTTAAAGTCATATGCTTCTGCAAGATTATATTCATCATCTTCAGACCAATATCCTGATATCTTCCCGTTTAAAGGAAATATTCTTTTTATCTCTCCAGTTTCATAAAAAACAAGCTTTTCTGCAGAAAAAATATGTTCTACTGTTTTTATTGTAATTATATTTTCTAAATCAAGAGTTTTAAGTTTTCCGCTTTTATATAATCTTATAGATGGAAATTCTTTTTTTCTATCATCATTTATGCTATATCTTGGAACATATTCTACACCATTTATATATATATTATTTAATTCTTCCACCTTAAAAGATTCAATTTCACCAGATGCATATTTTTCTGCTATAGTAACACTTTTAAGCAATCCATAGTCCTTTAAGTAATAATCCATTATTTCACTGTTCCTCCTTTCCCCTTGATATTAGCAACTTATACTCATTCTTTTTTAGCTTTGATACATCCATAGTTATTTCGTTTTTCTTTTCCTTTTCTATAAGCCATGGTGGTATATGACAACATATTACTTCTAGAACATCAAATGCTTCTTTTTCTAGAAAAGGAATTATCGCTTTTTTTGATGTTAATTCTGGCTTCGTGAACTGAAGTTCATTTAAATCTATAAGAAAATATCCCTCTTCAATTTTTTTAGCGACAGATTCATTTTCACTATTCTTTGTTTCTACATCATGTTTTTTTTCACCTTCAACAATCATATCTAGAAATTCTTCTGGCTCACCTGAAAGTTCCCATATACTATAGTCAGCTTCATAAAATACTCCATATGGTATTCCTTGTGCCTTATCCACTACTACAATCTTACAGTCATCTAATTTATTAACTATATCAACAAAATATTTTCTTAATGACTGCATTGTATTAAATTGACCTACATTTATTTTTATTTCCTGGTTTTTAATCCACTTGTTCTGCTTTTCATAAATAGCTATCTTTTTGCTATTTTGAAATGAACTTATTTCTTCGCCCTCTTTTAAAAAAAATGATATTTTTTCCATATTACACCCACCTCACACAATTAATTTAAATTTTATAATTTAAATCATAATAATTTTTTCAGAAAAAATAAAGGAAATTATTATTTAATTATTTATTTTTTGTAAAAATAATTATGAGCAAGTTAATTTTTTTAATATAGCGTCTATAATTTCTGGCGCTATTTTAATATTACTTTATTTTATTAAGTAATATTTGGTATTTTATTTATTTTAATAATTATTTTACCATTATCGACGTTATTTAACATTTTCATGATATTATTTTTTATAATATTAAAATTATATTACTTAATAAGGGGGGAAATATCCATGAAAAAAAAATTATCAATCCTTTTATCAATGATTTCTTGTTTACTACTTATGGGGTGTGGTAACACTGAAAAAACTGCTGAAAACAATGTATCTACAAAAACGACAGAAACAAAGGAACAAGTGGATCTTACAATTTCAGCAGCTGCAAGTTTAAAAGAATCTATGGCCGATATAGAAACATTGTTCAGCGAAAAATATCCAAACATTAAATTGACTTTCAATTTTGGTTCATCAGGTTCCTTGCAACAGCAAATTGAACAAGGTGCACCAGCAGATGTTTTTATTTCTGCCGGACAAACACAAATGAATGCTTTAAAAGATGGTTCATTAATGGTGGATGATACATGTAAGGATTTAGTTAAAAACAGACTTGTTCTTGTTGGTCCTTCTGATACTTCAATAACATCACTTAATGATCTTACAAATGATTCAGTAAGTAAAATAGCAGTTGGAGAACCTTCAAGTGTTCCTGCTGGAAAATATGCAGATGAAGTTCTAAAAAACTCAAACATATATGATAGTGTTTCTTCAAAATTAGTATTTGCAAAAGATGTTAAGGAAGTTCTTGCCTGGTCTACTTCTGGAAATGCTGATGTAGGCTTTGTATATTTAAGTGATGCAAAATCAAATAACTCTGCAAAAATAATTGAAACTATTCCTGAAGATTTACATTCTCCAATAACATATCCTGTAGGTGTTGTTAAATCAACATCACACTTAGATGATGCTAAATCATTTGTAGATTTTTTATATACGGATAGTGCAAAGTCAGTCTTTGAAAAATATGGTTATTCAATAGCTTAATAAAATTTTAATTATAGGGAGGAGACATTATATGATTACAGATTTTTCTCCATTTTGGATTTCTATAAAAACATCTTTATTAAGCACAGTTATTACATTTATTATTGGAGTTCCAATTGCTTATGTAATTGCAAAAAGTAATAATAAATTTAAAGGATTTATTGATGGAATAATTACACTTCCATTAATACTTCCACCAACAGTAGTTGGCTTTTTCCTACTAATTCTTTGTGGAAAAAACGGTCCTGTTGGCATCTTTCTCAGAAACTTCTTTGATGTAACTTTGATTTTTTCATGGCCTGCAACTGTGATTTCTGCAATTGTAGTTGCATTTCCAATGATGTACAGGTCAACACGTTCTTCATTTGAGCAAGTTGACTCTAATATACTAAATGCAGCTAGAACATTAGGATTAAATGAGTTTAGTATTTTTTATAAAATTGCTGTTCCACTTGCCTATCCTGGCATAATTGGCGGTGTTGTACTTACTTTTGCACGTGCTATGGGTGAATTTGGTGCTACATTGATGCTTGCTGGAAATATTCCTGGGAAAACACAAACAATGCCACTTGCCATCTTCTTTGCTGTTGAAGGAGGCAATATGAGCCAAGCAATGTTATGGGTAATTATCATAATAATATTTTCACTATCAATGATTTTAATCATGAACTATTGGTCATCAATTCAAGATAAAATTTTAGGAAGGAGAAAATAACATGTTAAAAGTCCAATTTGAAAAAAAACTTCCTAATTTTAATATTTCAGTTGATTTCACTGTGGGAAAAGGCATGCTTGGAATACTTGGTCCATCAGGCTCTGGGAAAAGTATGACTTTGAAAAGCATAGCAGGACTTGAAAAACCACATAGTGGTCTTATAAAAACCAATGAGTGCACTCTTTATGATTCTGAAAATAATATATTTCTTAAACCTCAAAATAGAAATGTTGGTTATGTTTTTCAAAATTATGCTCTTATGCCTCATATGAACATTATTGATAATATAAAACTTGGAATAAAGAATAATAAGAGAAAAAATGACATTAATACTTTATGTTCAGAATACATAGAACGTTTTAAGTTGAATAATCTTGAAAAAAAATATCCTTGGCAGCTATCTGGTGGGCAACAACAACGTGTTGCTTTAGCAAGAGCATTAATAACAAATCCACGCATTCTGCTTTTAGACGAGCCTTTTTCAGCACTTGATCATCACTTAAGATTGAACATGCAAAAGGAGTTAAAATCAATTTTAAACTCATATGATGGCTATGTACTTTTTGTAACACATGATATCGAAGAAGCTTATAGAATATGTGACAATATACTTGTATTTGAAAACGGATTGAATTTTCCAGTCAGATCAAGAAATCAGCTATTTGACACACCAGGAAATCTTACAGAAGCAACAATAACAGGTTGTAAAAATATTTCAAAAGCAACACGAATCAGTTCTGATAAAATTTATGCAGAAGACTGGCATATGGAACTTAATGTTCAATCGTGCGAAAAAGATATTGCTTATGTTGGAATTAGAGCTCATTATATAAATCCAGTATCGGATAATTCAATGAAAGAGTTAAATACTGATTTATTTCTTATAGAAAATATAATTGAAAATCCATTTGATTTAACAATTTATGCAAGACAAGTTAATAAAGAAAATTCAGCTCAAATCACGTTTTTCATGCCTAAAAATAACTTATATTTTAAGATACATGAAAAAATACATCTAAACTTTCCAAAAGAAAGCTTATTTGTTTTTTAAATAGTTAATATTAGGCTATATTTTATAGCTATTTATTATATATTATAAATTTTTTATTTAACTTATGGAGGAGATTAATATGAAAATTAGCGCAAGAAATCAATTTAAAGGAACTATTAAATCTATAAAGGAAGGAAGCGTAAATTCAATAGTAACTATCACTTTAGGAAGTGCAGATATTTCAGCTACAATTTCTATGGATGCTGTTAAAGAATTAGAACTTGAAATTGGAAAAGAAGCTTATGCTATCGTTAAAGCTACTGAAGTCATGGTTGCATGCGAAAAGCTTGCTGGATTAAGTGCAAGAAATCAATTAGAAGGAACTATCGAAAGCATTAACGAAGGTGCAGTTAATGCCATTGTAAAAATAGCTTGTGAAGATTATAAAATATCTTCAACAGTTTCTATAGATGCTGTTAAAGAACTTGAATTATCTACTGGTAAAACAGTTTACGCTATAATCAAAGCAACTTCAGTTATGGTTGGTGTATAAATTAAAATTTAATATAACAAAGGGAGGAAATGATTAAATTCCTCCCTTTGTTATATTATCTAAACACTCTCATGGAATATTCTCATTACCACTTATTCCTGTTATTATCTAGATAATCTGCTTTACCACTATAATAATAATCTTTAGGCTAGTCTCATTCTTTTATAAAATCAACTGCCATCCCCTTTTAATCTCTCATTATTTTACCTCTACATACCTAATAGCTGAAAGCAAAATTCATATTTCTTCATTAGTAAATAAAATTATATGTTTTATGAAATGATTTTACTAACATTTTATTAAATGCAACTACTCAAATAATATTATGATTAGTATTCTAATTATTTAGTTATCTTTAATATTTTAAATACAATATAGGGGTCAAACTATAGTTATATAACAATCAATATTAGATAACTTATATAAAAATAATTATTAATAATTCTCATTTCAAAAAACTTTATAACAATTCTAAACTTTTTTGATTTGTATTATCAGTTGATATTTCATATCACTACCAGTAATTTGTCAAGTAAATATTATATACTTTTATATTCTTTACCATAACAATCTATGAATTTACTTTACTTCCTTCTATATGTTTAAACTAAAATATAAAGCCAGCCTAATCTTTAAAAATAAGCTAGCACTCATAAAATATCAATTACTCTATGAAATTGGATTATATTAACTTGACAATTGTTAATAATAAAATTAAAATCTTATTGTATAGAAATGTGTGCGAAACTATACAATAAGATTTCTTTTCCTAACAATATATCCACAAAATAATATTGTTAGATTTTATTTAAATATAGTTGTGATTATTTAAATAAGTAGAGATTTTCTCTTATACATATAATAAATTTTAACTTCTTTGTTGTGTGCGCTTCAAGGAAGTTTTTTTTTATATAATATGTTGCACGCGGCATACTGAAAATCATTCTCATTTACATGATATAATATTATTCATATTTTGTCAATATATCTAATAAGATTATTATCTAAAATTGTATTAAGTTATCCTTATCCCACAATATGAATTCTATAAAAAAAGCTACACCCAATTTTGATAATTAAGTGTAACCTTTGAATTAGTAGAAATATGTTTTTCTAGTTTTTATTAATTATTTTATGTTGAAGAACGCTTTTTTTCCTCTGTATTCTGCAACAGTTTCAAGTTCTTGTTCAATTCTTAGTAACTGATTGTACTTAGCAACTCTTTCAGATCTTGCAGGAGCTCCTGTTTTGATTTGCCCAGCATTTACAGCTACTACTAAATCAGCAATTGTAGTATCTTCTGTTTCACCAGACCTATGAGAAACTACAGCTGTATAACCAGCTCTATTAGCCATTTCTATAGCATTTAAAGTTTCAGTTAATGTACCAATTTGATTCAACTTGATAAGAATTGAGTTTGCAACTCCTTTTTCAATACCAGTTTCTAATCTTTCAGTATTAGTAACAAATAAATCGTCACCTACAAGCTGAACTTTCTTTCCAAGTCTTTCAGTTATAAGCTTCCAACCTTCCCAGTCCTCTTCAGCCATACCATCTTCAATAGATATAATTGGATATTCATTAACCCATTCTTCAAAGAAATCAACCATTTCTGCTGATGTAAATGTCTTTCCTTCATGTTCTAAAACGTATTTTCCATCTTTATAGTATTCAGATGATGCGGCATCAATAGCAATGAATATTTCTTCACCTGGCTTGTACCCAGCTTTTTTGATAGCTTCAATTATTACATCTAAAGCTTCTTTGTTACTCTTTAAATCTGGTGCAAATCCACCTTCATCACCTATACCTGTAGCATATCCCTTGTCATTTAATAATTTCTTTAATGTATGATAAACTTCTGCACACATTCTTAATGCATTACTAAATGAGTCAGCTCCTGCTGGCATTATCATAAATTCTTGTAAATCTACTGAATTGTCAGCATGTGAACCACCATTTAATATGTTCATCATAGGAACTGGTAATACTTTTGCATTAACACCTCCAATATATCTGTATAAAGGCATATTTAATGCATTAGCCGCAGCATTTGCAACAGCAAGAGATACTCCAAGAATTGCATTTGCGCCTAATTTTCCTTTGTTATTTGTTCCATCTAATTCTATAAGCATCTTATCTATTGCAGTCTGATCAAATACATTGCATCCAATTAATTCTTCAGCAATAGTTTCATTAACATTCTTAACTGCATTTAATACGCTTTTTCCTTGGTAGTAATCTTTATCTCCATCTCTTAATTCAACAGCTTCAAAAATTCCTGTTGATGCGCCTGATGGTACTGCTGCTCTTCCCATAGTTCCATCTTCTAAATATATTTCTACTTCAACAGTAGGAAAACATCTCGAGTCTAAAATTTGTCTTGCAACAACGTCTACAATTTCTAAATAATCTTTCATTTGTAATTCCTCCTAATTTTATAGCATACTTTGCTATATTTTTTCATTAACTATATGGGTTTTTTATCATAATTCTCACAATATACCTTGCACTGTGAATTTTTTGATAAATTTATTATATCAAAATTGATAATCATTATCAATATTTTCTTAGTAGATTTATTTCTATGTTCAAAAAAACAATGCCATTGCTGACATTGTTTCTAATAATTATTAACCTCATAAACAGGGTATGCTTTAAAAAAATGGTATCCAAGTTTTTCTGCTAGAGCCAATGACCATTTATTTTGTGCATCCCAGCTTGGATATAAATTTCTATCAAGACATTCTAATATAAGCTTTGCAGCACATACAGATGCAAGACCTTTACGTCTCTCATCTCTTCTTGTATCAATTTCGATTTCAATCCCTCCATTATATACAGTATATGAAGATGCCCCAGAGACAATTTCTCCATCTTTTAAGACTGCAGTTCCAATTCCACGTAACTTATAATCTTTATAATCCTTAAACTGAGAACATAAATCCATTGACCATTTATTATTCATAATCTGATTATAAATTTTTTCATCTATCATTTTAACTTCATAAGACTTTTCAAGTGTCTCTGCTATGATTTTAAGTTTTTCTTTATCAAATGAATCTGTTTCTTTTTTAATAGCATAGCGTTCCCTTTTTACTGCTCTTTCAGAATAAACTTTTTCAATAAGCTCAGACCATCCTTCATCTTTAGCGACCATAATAATAAAATCTGACTTAAAAAATTCTGGCTTATGATTTACAATTTCCTCTTTAGGTTCACCTAAAAAAAAGCAAAAATCTCCTACTACAATTTGTACAGATTCCATTGTCTTAATATTATTAGTATATGCAGTTCCCATATAGCCTTGGAGATATGACCAAATTAAAGTTTCATCCCATCCTTCAGCTAATTTCTCTATTGACTTCTTATTTTTAATCTCATAAATACACATTATATACACACCTCATCTATTATTACCACTCTAATTCTAATCCAACCCCTACTTCTCTTATTGGAAGTGTTTTATACATTTCAGCTCTCACAGCAAAAGATGTACAATGGCAAGGATATAGTTCTTTTATATTATTTTCGTCTATATACTTTATTGTTTTTCTTACCTGCTCATTAACATCAAACAGATGAAATCCACCTATAACTCCTAAAACTCTATCATCATTACATACTTTTTTAGCATATTCTATTATATTACATATACCGCTGTGTGAGCACCCTGTTATAATATAAATGCCATTCTCACTTTTATATGCAATTGCAGTATCGTCTAGAACATAATCATCAACTAATTCATTATCTACTGTTTGTTTACCTATCACTTTTCTTTCTTCAAATACATTACTATTTATAATTTCTCCTAAGAATATCAAATTTTCACTAATCTTTAAAGGTTCTTTTGAAAGAATTAATTTACACTTTTTCTTTATGTTCTCTTCTAAAATTGGAGAACAGATCTTAACTCCATTTAATGTTTTTTCTTTAAAAGCATCTGGATGAGCAATTATTGAAATATCATCTACATTTTTTTCTTCAAAGTAATATTTTAATCCTCGTGTATGATCATCATGTCCATGTGAAATAGCAATAGTATTTATTTCTTTTATATCTATGCCAAATTCATGCATATTTTTCAAAAATAAATCTGAATACCCCACATCCAATAACAGTTTAATATCTTCATCCTCAATATAATATGATACTGCTGGTTCACCGCAATAATATTCATCGATGTATGTGTTATTATCTACTAAAACTTTTAACTTCATAGTAAACTCCTTTTATACCTTATAAACTCTACTTATATTTATATTTCTTTCATAACAACATATCTTCTTAGTCCACCATACTTTAACTTATCCGCCATGATTTTATACTCTCTTTTTATAAATGTATTAAGGCTATATATATTTTCTGGTGCCACTGTAGCCACAATCATTTTATCTCCATTTTCCTTTGCAAGCTCCTCTATTGCATTACATATGATATTCTGAAGGCCATTGCCCCTGTATTTAGGACTTACAATAGTCGATTCTATCTGACTTACCTTTAAAAGTTCTTCTCCTTCAATATTAAAATCATATCCATAATTATGTTCATTATATCCATATGAAGCATAAACTCCTATACATACTAATTCATCTGTTTCTTCCAAAACACACCCGATTATCTTTCCATATTTTGATATTATATTGCTATACTCCTCTTTTGAAGAGCAAGAATAAAATTCCTTGTTTTCAAGCATTTCATATATATTTTTTTCAAGTTCAATAATTTTATCTATATAACTGATATCAAGATATTTTATTTTGGCTTTAACATTTGTCTCATTTTTTTTGTTTAATATTATTTCTTTCTTCATCATTATTGTTCCCCCATCTTATGTTCTTCTACTTTATTTAAAATAAATCTATAAACGTCTTTTATCTTTTTATTATTATAGCATATTTAATTTTTATTAGACTAAAACAGTCTCCTTTAGATTTAACTCAAATGAAAACCTGAAGAATTTCATTAGTTATTTTAAGTATAATTTTAATATTTCCATACCCATATTTTATATTTATCTATATAAATACTTTTAGTCTACATTTAATATATTTTACTGTATAATATATGTAATAATTATTATTATAAATTTAGGAGGTATTGTATGTTTTCTGTAAATTTAAATGATGATGATATTTTAATGAAAATTAATGCTAGTAAATCAATAAGTAAAAAAGATGTTTTAATGAATTTTGTAGGTAACCTTTTAACTGCAGCCGGCGGAGATATAGCAAATAAGGTATTGTTGATATTAACTAATGACACCTTATATTTAGAATATAAAGGCCATGCAGCGATTGGCTATGCTGAAGAAACACGAGATTTAGATACAATACCATTGAAAGAATTAAAAGAGTTTCTGGTAACATCTAACAAAAATGAAGAATTAATAAAAATAACGACTAATCAAAAGAAATTTGTATTTATTAGGAATAATGATCGAGGTGATAGTTTAGCTTTAGCTATGTCTAAAGTCATAAATGATATCAAATAACATAAAAAATTCATGTCATATACGACATGAATTTTTTATTTAAAGAAAGTCTCCTCTTTCTTCTATTACTTTTTTATACCAATAATCTGACAATTTTAACTTTCTATTAAATAATTTATGTCTGAATTATCTATATGGATTTTCAGTCTTATATAACATTCCCTTAGGCTGATTAAATCCAATTTCTTTTACTCCTAAATATCTGAATAAATTAAAAATAGCTTTTCCAAAATGTCCAAAGGCAACTGCTCCATGATGTGGATATCTTCCTTCTATTAAAACATGACGATAGAATCTTCCCATTTCTGGTATTGCAAATATTCCAATAGCACCAAATGATCTTGTTGCAACTGGTAATACTTCACCTTCTGCTACGTAAGCTGTAAGTTCTGCATCTGCATTACTTTGTAATCTAAAAAATGTAATATTTCCAGGTACTATATCGCCTTCAAGAGTTCCTCTTGTAATATTAGGTTCTACATTTGGTTCTAAAGCTCTTGCCATTATCTTTTGGTTCTTCATTGTGCAACAAGTTAATTTACATGCTGCTGTATTCCCACAGTGGAATCCCATGAATGTATCCTTTAAAGTATAATCAAATTTTCCTTTAATTTCTTCTTCATACATATCCTTTGGTACAGAATTGTTGATATCAAGAAGTGTGACTACATCTTTGCTTATGCAAGTTCCAATGTATTCACTTAAAGCGCCATATATATCAACTTCACATGATACTGGAATTCCCTTTGCAGTTAATCTACTGTTTACATAACATGGTACAAATCCAAATTGTGTTTGGAATGAAGGCCAGCATTTATTTGCAAATACTATAAATTCTCTTGAACCCTTATGTTCTTCCATCCAATCTAATAATGTAAGTTCATATTGAGCAAGTTTAGGTAAAATACCAGGCATTTTATTTCCTTCACCTAATTCTTTTTCCATATCAGCAACTACTGCTGGAATTCTTGAATCATCTTTATGATCATTAAATGCTGCAAATAAATCTAATTCTGAGTTTTCTTCTATTTCAACACCTAAATTATATAATTGTTTTATTGGTGCATTACATGCAAGGAAATCTTGTGGTCTTGGACCAAATGAGATAATCTTTAAATTGTTAAGTCCTAGTAATGCTGTTGCAACTGGTTCAAATTCCTTTATCATTTCTGCTACTTCATCTGCTGTCCCTACTGGATACTCTGGAATGTATGCTTTAATATTTCTAAGAGCTAAGTTATAACTTGCATTGAGCATTCCACAGTAAGCATCTCCACGATCATTCATTAACTTATCTCCAGCTTCTTCTGCTGCTGATACAAACATAACAGGACCATCAAATTCCTTAGCAAGTAATGTTTCTGCTGTCTCAGGTCCAAAGTTTCCAAGATAAACTACTAATGCATTTACTCCTGCTTGTCTTACTTCATCTAAAGCTTTTCTCATATGAATTTCGTTTTCCACAGTTGTTTCACATTCAAAAATTTTTCCATCAAAAGCTTTAACTACTGCCTTTCTTCTATTTGTAGATAATTCCATTGGAAAGCAATCTCTACTTACTGCAACAATTCCTAATTTAACTTGTGGTATATTATTCATTTTTAATTCCTCCAAACATTTATTTTGTAATTATATTGCTTCTTCAGCAATTTTGATTTATAGTTATATTTTTTAATACTGCAAATATTTTCATCTTTTTATAAATTATTTATAATTGATTCTTTCTATTTTAAAGAAATATTATCTCCATAAAGACCTATAAAAGCACCCTGCTTACCTAAGTCAGTATCTTTATGCCCAATAAGCCATTTATTTTTAGCAAACAATAATGCATCTTCGCCATTCTTTTTAACATTATATTCTAGTGGCATATTCGTATCTTTTGGAAGTACAACAACACATCTAAATCCGTTATTATCTGCATTACATGGAGCATAATGAAGAGTTGTTGCAAAAACTTCTATAATTGTACCTGCTGGTACTAAAAAAGCTTCTATCTTAGAAGTATCGTAAGTATGATCTTCATTAATATCTGGTTGCCATCCTAAAAGCAATATAAGATCTGTAACCGCTATATTGATTTCAGATGATCTATGATATTCAACTGCATTTAACATATTATTATTTCCATTACAGTATCCAATCTGTATTGGAAGACCTCCAAATTCTCTTTCCATAAGTTCCTTAAAAATTTCTGATTCTTCAAGATCTTTTACTGAAGGCTCATATATAACATCAAGAGGTAGTGGCATTTTCTGCATCTTTTCAATTATTTCTTCACAATTATAATTTTTTAGTACTTGTCCATATTTTTTAAATTCTAAATCATTAACTTTTTTTATTTCCATAATCCACACCTTTCCTTTTTTATAATTTTAAAAAGTTTTATAAATCAAATTAATTTAAAAATACTTTTTAAATGTATTTTAATAAGTTTATTCTAATGCCATTTCCTTAATTAGTCAATATGTTTCCGTAAACTTTTTCATATTTTTTAATATCCATATAAACTTTCCAATATCTCTTAATCTTCTTTAAATTTAATAAATACAGCTGTACATCCATCAATATTTACTGCTTTTTCATCAATAAACTTAATACTTCCTCCATACGAATAGATAATTTCCCCACAAGAAACATCAGTTTCAATTATTTGACTTTCTCTTGACGGATTAATTATTACAAGAATAGTTTCATTTTCATAGTTACGTTTGTACACAAGTGGATATTCTGATTTTGTTATAAATTCAATCTGGCCATTACTTTGCAAAGGTTTATGTGACATACGTATAGATATAAGATGCTTGATTTCATTATATAGAGAATTACTATTCTCTATCTGTGTTACAACATCAGGGCGATCTAAGTTTTTATCAAGTGGTATATAAAGTTTTTCTTCAGGTGCAGAAGAGAATCCCGCATTTAAACCTTTGTTCCACTGCATTGGAGAACGTGAACCTGTACGTCCAAATCCACCCTCTACAGAAGTTATATTTTCAACATAATTTAAGCCTATTTCATCTCCATAATATATAAATGGTGCTCCTGGCATTGAAAGTAAAAAAGCAAATGCAATCTTAATTTCTTCTACTGTCAATCTTCTAGCAAGTCTATCCATGTCATGATTTCCTGAAGGTATACATATAAGACCTCTTCTTTCACTCTGCTCATAATTTTTTATATAAGTTTCAATAAAATCAGAAACTTTTCCTTTTCCACGAGATGAAAAGTATGGTTCATCACATCTGAAAAGATCATTATAATGTGATGGGCCAAAATGCAAAAGAAAATCCATATGGAAACCACCTTTTAATGATTTATCTGGCTGCCCCCACTCTGAAACCATCACTGCTTCTGGAAATTCTTTATCGAGGAATTTACGAAATTCTTGCCATAATGCAACAGTCCCTGAACTGTTTTCATCATCATTTTTTACTAGCAAATCTGCCATGTCTACACGAAACCCATCACATCCTGCTTTTAGCCAAAAACGCATAATTTTCTTTAACTCTTCTTTTGTAGCAGCTGGTCCTTCTGAATCTACTGACTGTTGCCATTCATCATTAGGATTTAAATACCCATAATTTAATGCTGGCTGTGTTGAAAAATAATTTACCGCTACTGCACCATCACGTTGGCCTATTCCTCTAAGCCATTGCATATTATTAGGAGCATTCCAGATACTATTTGTCCAAATGTATCTATCAGTATACTCATTTTTCTTGTCTTTGCATGATTCTTAAAACCATTTATGCTTGTACGATGTATGTCCAGGTACCATGTCAAGAATAATATGCATATTTCTCTTATGAACTTCATTAAATAAGTTAATAACATCCTCATTCGTTCCATAGCGTGGTGCTACTGTATAGTAATCTTCAATGTCATATCCACCATCATCAAATGGTGAAAGATAACATGGATTAAGCCATATTGCATTACAGCCTAATTCCTTCACATAATCCAAATTTTTTATTATACCATTTATATCTCCAATTCCATCTGAATTTGTATCACAAAATGATTGTGGATAAATTTGATAAAATATAGCATTATCAAGCCATTTACTCATTTTAATTCCTCCTGTTTTTTACAACTAATTATAAAAAAGCTTGTTGGTTATCATAAAATTCAATAACCAACAGCTTATTATTTTTATACAATATTTACATAGTATTCAGACAATATTAGTTTTAAATATTATTTCGTATCTTTCAATTCTCCATAAACAATACCACGTCCGTTTGTACCTAAATAGAATTTTCCATATTCTCTCTTATCGCCTGTAATTGTAGTATTTGCCGCTCCATATTTGTGTTTATCATCATTGATTTTTATCCATGACTTACCTATATCATCTGATCTATATATACCATCAATACCATTTACTACAGCATGTGTATATAGACTCATATAATTTTTATCTGGTGCTGCCTTACCAAAACCTATTATTGAAGCATTATCCACATTACTTAACTTTTCAAATGTCTTCCCACTATCAGTAGAATGCCATATTCCATCACCTGCAAACCATATATCACCTTCTACTCCTGGCATTGCACTAATATCAATTGCTCCTTTAGAGCCATCATATAATCCATCTGTAGTTTTTACAAAGTTTGCTCCTTGATCTTCACTTACATAGAATTCTCCATTAACTATTCCATAGAATTTATTAGGATTTACTCTATCTGAACATATTTTTGCTTTTGCTGGAATACCATTTGATGAATGCCATGTTGTGCCATCATCAGTAGAATATAATGCTGTTGTATTATCTGCGCTAGGACTATAAAGTATAGTATTTCCATCTGCACTCATTGCTATTGTTCCACCAGTAGATAAATAATCTCCTGTTGCTTTACCTATATCCATACTTCCAGTAGTCTGAAACCATGTATCTCCGCCATCTTTAGATATTCCTATTGTCCCATGATCTCCAACTCTGATTATCTTATTAGGATTTAATTCAGCATAATCAATACTTGTACAATTTCCTATTGTGGGATTTATAGGCATTTTAGGTGATTTTTTTATATCCTTATGAATAAATCCACCAATATCACCAGTACCACTTGCTAAAACTGCTTCTGTGCCTTCTGGTAGACTTACTAAATCAAGAACAGCTGTTTCTTCAACACCTTCAGCTTGAACTGAAAGATCAAATTTCTTACCTTGTTCTAAATTTGTCATATTATAAGAACCGTAAAGTGTTGCTCCAGTTCCATAAACTATATGATTTGAATCAAATGGATCTATCTGTACAGATCCAACCATCCATCCAAGTTTAGGTGATGTTTCTGGTGCTACTGCTGATTTGCTCCAATCAAGCCAAGGTGCTGCTGAGTAATCAAGAGAATAATTATTTTGTCTTTGACCATTTTCACCATATTCCCAAAAAGAGTCCCATGTCTTTCCACCATCTATACTTCTATATATATTTGCATCCGGGTACCATGAATTAAGGGTTGTAGTCATAATAATATCTGGATTTACTGCATCAACAGTTATTCCACCATATCCCCAGTAAGCATCATCTCCTTTGACTGGTGAAATTTCAGTCCATGTATTATTCTTTGTATCATACTTCCATACTCCACCTTTATTCCCATTGTAAGGCCCCTCTTGATTACAATAACTTATATAAAGCATTTCATTTGATGCAAGTACAGCATGATGAGGTAAATAATTTCCTAGTGTTTCTTTCGTTGGCTCCCAGTCATAAGTTGGCTGTCCTTCAACAGGATTCCATGTCTCTCCTGCATCTTTGCTTACAAAAACCGTATTCTGTTTTCCTGAATTTGCAGCTCCAACATATATTGTCTTAGAGGGTTGTCCAATCTCACTTGAGGAAGGATCAAAAATAATCCATGCTATTCCCATTAGATCCTCCATACCTTCACTTTTATAGTCTCCAATTTCTTTGAATGAATCTACCTTATTCCATGTAGAACCATAATCAGTACTTTTCCATAATCCATGTCCACTTCTTGCTCCAAGATATAACACACTGTTGTCATTTGGATCTATACTTAATCTCTCTCCCATGTTACGTCCTGGCATATTTCCACCAACCTTAAATGGAAGCTCTATTTTTTCAAAATTTTCTCCTCTGTCAGTTGATCTTAATATATACCCATTTTGATCAGTCCAATCATTTGTATATGTTCCAGCTAATACGTAGACTCTGTCTGTATCAATTGGATCAGTTGCTATACTTTCACAACCTAGCAAATTCCAATCTTCTGCACTTATCCAATCAGTTATAGGTATCCATTTCTTATTTTCTGGATCCCATCTATAAGCGCCCCCCATATCAGTACGTAAATAGGCTAAATCTTTTTCACTTTTATTAAATATTACATCTGGAATATAACCTCCTCCAGTAATATTTACATTTCCAAATACATACCCACTTTCATTAGGAATTTGTTCAGCATATGCAGTCGTAGTATTACCACATGCTAAAAACGTAAATAAACTACACGTCATTACAACTGCTGCTATAATATTTTTTATATACCCCTTTTTCATGAAATATTTCCTCCTTCAATTAATTTATATTTAATATATCCATTCTCCATTTTCATTTAAAATATATCCATCAATAGTAATATTTATTTGTTTTTCTCCAGATTGATTAAAGTAATACCACTTGTTATCAATCTTAACCCATCCTTTTTTCATTATTCCTGAGTTAGAAAGATAATATGTTTTCCCATTTAACTGAAGCCATCCCTTTTGCATAATACCTTCATCATTGAAATAATACCAATTAGAATTGTTTACCACATGCCACCCAGTAGTTATTTTTCCACTAATATCATATAAATACCAATTACCCTCTACACTCTGCCAACCAGTTTTTGTTACATTATTAGTTGCAATCTCACCTTCTTGTACTGTTGTGTATATTCCAGTATCAGTACTCCATGCAATTAAATTATTCTCATCATAAACATCAAGTCTGTCCATAGTCCTATCTACTTTATATACATCTTGGAATTCACTACCCTGACTTGATTTTTGTATTTTTCCCTTATATATACTCCACAAATTTCCATTTTTATCTACAGTCCAGTCAAAAGGCTCATCATCAGTTTCATTGCTTGTATCTACAGAAACCATTTTTTCTCTCACTTCAGTTCCATCTTCTAATAACCCTTTAGCATTTCTTTTTAATTTCACTCTAACATTCACAGCTTTATTATTTTCTAGTGCTCCGAAGTATATTTCTCCATCGATACATGTTATTTTAACTGACTCAGGATCATTTAAATATGCATCTATTATTCTAGTATAGGCAGCTGTATAAGACCAATTGTCTCCTCCATCCCAGCCTCTATTATCTAATTGAAAACTTTCAACACTACTTGGTAAATTAGCACCATCTACTTTGCCGTTAGATGCCTTTGATATTTTCTGAACATAATATATTGGCTCATTAATATCAGAATTATCACTTTCTTTTTTAGCACCTAAAATTGACACTTTTATTAAACTGTAAATATAATTATCATCTTGTCCTAAAGTAGCTACAAATTCTGGTAAACCAATTTTCATTTTAAAGCCATCAACATCTTTAGACGTATTGAATTTATCAAATTTAACTATTCTTGTACCATTATATATAGTAAGATTCGCTATCTCAGAACAATCCATATATGTTCCATCTTCATTATAATAACCATAATATGTTGCTAGACCTTCACTTTTATCTTCACCTGATAATTTTGCATCGTTTGCAATACTTTCTACTACAACCCCACTACCTGTTGTCTGCTTTGAATCATCTGATGAAATTAAATCATCTGCTTCATCCTTTACTAATGAAGCACTCATTTCCCAATCAGGCTTATTACCTGCAAATAATATTAAATCTCCTGGAACTTCATTTAATTCTTCCTTAGCCCCCAATATTATTGTTAGCTTTCCTGAATTATTGTCAGTTTCACTCTGCTCTGACACTGTTGATATTACCGTATATCCATCAAATTTTGCTGCCTTTATTTCTTCTTCAAGTGATTCTACAAGCTTAGTTCCCCATGCTGGTGAAAACGTCTTACCGCATATAGTTATATCATTATAAAATGCATTGATTTCTATTTTTATTTTACTTTTAATTTCATCTTTATCGTCTGTATCTTCATCTGGAGTTTCTGTGCCTTCACTACTTACTAATGAAGCGTTCATCTGCCAGTCAGGCTTATTACCTGCAAATAATATTAAATTATCTGGAACTTCATTTAGTTCTTCCTTAGATCCTAATATTATTGTTAGCTTTCCTGAATTATTGTCAGCTTCACTTTGTTCGGCCACTGTTGATATTACTGTATATCCATCAAATGTTGCTGACTTTATTTCTTTTTCAAGTGATTCTACAAGTTTAGTTCCCCATGCTGGTGAAAATGTCTTACCACATATAGTTATGTCATCATAGAATGCATTTATTTCTATTTTTATTTTGCTCTTAACTTGTTCTGCTATTATGTCATCCTGTGTTTTCACAGATATCTCACTCGAATTCATAGCTATCCATTGACTTCCATCGTAATATTTAATCTCTTCAAAATTTTCTTTATTTGGTAAAGTATATCCACTTCTTGCTTTAATAGAGAATGTAATTCCATAAGCTTCTGACTTTTCACCATTTTCTATTTTTATCTTATCAATATTACTTACTGTATACTTAGTAAAATTAGCACATTTTATTTGCTTTATAAGTGCCTCAATATCTTCTTCTGAATTTCCATTGACAACAAACTCTTTATCTCCAATCCTTAATTGTGTCTTCGAACTAAATATTTTCAAAATTTGCACATATAATTCATTTTGGTCAATATTTTCATCAAAAACACTTCCATCATACGAATCACTTGATTGGGCTACGTATGAATACCAAATATCGTTGCTAAAAGTATTATTATTAATATTCTCAACCTGTTCAACGTTTACATCTTTGCCATATCTATTTGTTTTGGATAATTTAGTTTTTAATTTGCTGCTTATTGTATCTTTATTATCCTCTTCTCCTATATAATCATCTTCATATGTTCCATCTTCTAAATTAATTTTATATCCCTCATCATCATCCACTACATACTTATTGCTATATTTTTTAAAATTATCCCAATCGTCAATATCCTCCAATTTAATATCTGTTTTTCCATTGTTATAATAAATTCCTGAATCATTATCATCTTTATAGCCGTCATATATATATTTTCCATTATTAAAGGCTATCGCATTTGAAAAATCCCCCTCTTTTTCTGATAACTCAATAACCTTTGCGGATGCAGGCATAGTATATGCCGCTGACATTCCTGCTAGAACTAATGCTATTACTTTGCTTGATCTTTTCCCCATTATTAAACCCTCCAACAACTTAATAATTTTTACTATAAAAGAATTATATATCAGCATCATGTAAGCGTATACTTATGAAATTCAAGCTGTTTTACACTAATTTTTAGTGATTTATGATAAATGCACTAAAAATTAATACATTTATAGCTTAATTCATATATAAATCATAAAAAAAAATATATAATGTCGGCTATTGAAAATTTATGCTAACTCCACCTAATACTTATTGTTATATTTTTTCACTCTTCTTCTTATAGTTCATAGGGCTCATTCCAACATATTTCTTAAACTTACTATGGAAATAATCTATATTCTTATATCCAACTTTTTCACTTACTTCATAAACTTTAAGCTGTTCTCCTAATAATAAAGTTTTAGCTTCTTTTATTCTTACTTTATCAAGATATGTATTAAAATTTTCACCAACTTCATTTTTAAACAACTTTCCAAGATATGCGCTATTATAGTTAAATATTTCTGCAAGACCTTCTAGTTTTAGATCTCTATAGTAGTTTTTATTTATATATACAACCATTTTATTTATAATTCCATAAGAAGATTTTTCTCCTATTCTTGTAGATATTTCAATAAAATTATTGCTTAAATACTTAATAAGACTTTTAAGACTATTTATATTATTTATATCTCGTACAATATTTTCTTCATCAAAAAAGTTCTCCATTTTCAAATCGTAATCTTTCGATAATTTTCCAACCAACCCTAAAAATAACTTGATCGCAGAAATCTTTATTTCATCTTCAGATAACTTTTCTAGAATAACATTATTTTTTATTTTTATTAGATAATCATTTATTGACTCTATATCATTAACTTCAATATAACTATAGAGTTTTTCAGAATTTATTTTTTCAGTACTTATAAGTTTTTCTTCTTCCTTAACAGTATCAACTGATAAAATTTCTTTTTCAAAGTATATAAATTTATAATTTAAAAGTTTTTCTGCTTCTTTATATGAATGTGATATAAATACTGGATTATCACATTCACTTCCTAGTGTTATAAAAATATTTCTTCCTATCTCAGAACTTATTCTTATTTTCAAATCAAGCAGTATTCTATTTACTCTTGAATTTCTAAAGTCTTTAAAAAGCAATGCAACATAATTATTCATCCTTATAACATCTACATCATCTGCATATTTGTTCAGCTTCTCTTTTATTAGACTTTCCAATTTTCTAGCAGCTTTATCGTTACTTTTTGAATATTCATCAAATATTATTGCAGTTTGAAAGCTATCGTATTTGCAGAGTTTCTCTTCTAATTCTTTATTTCCTTCTAGAAGAAGATTTCTAATAGCATCTTCTTCTACTATCTTCTTGTCCTTTTCCCATTTTCTATCTTGAGCAATTTCCTCTTTAAGTTTTAAAATTATCTCCATTAATTCATCTTCATCTACTGGCTTCAATATATATGATTTTACTCCATATCTTATTGCATCTTTTGCATAATCAAAATTAGAATATCCACTTACTATAATAAACTTTCCACTAAAACCATTTTCTCGTACTTCTCTTATTATATCTAGACCAAGTCTTCCAGGCATTTTTATATCTATTAAAACAATATCAGGCTCCATTGACATTATCAGGCTTAGTCCTTCATCTGGATCACCACTATCTCCACATATCTCAAAGCCATTTTCTTCCCAAGGAACTAATATCTTTAGACCTTTTCTAACATTTGGTTCATCATCAATAATCAAAACTTTTAACATTGTTAATCCCCCTTATAATGGTAAAGTAATTATAACTCGTGTCCCTACTTTTAATACACTTTCTATATACACTCCATACTCTTTTCCATAGTAAATTTTTATCCTTTGGTTTACATTTCTCATTCCTATACTTTTTGAAGTATTTTGTTTTGTATGTAACGCTTTATTAAGCGTTAAGATCTTTTCTTCATCAATTCCAACACCATTATCTTCAACACAAATATTAATTGTATTATTGCATTTATAAATATTTATTAATATTGTTCCCTTTTCTTTTTTTTCTTCTAATCCATGAACAAATGCATTTTCAACTACTGGTTGAAGTAATAGTGGTAAAATCATATATTCTTTTGCATTTATTTCATCATCTATTATAATTTCAAATTTCACCATTCCCTCAAATCTCATGGACTGAATTTCAAGATAATTTCTTATAAGTTCAACTTCTGAATCCAGTGTGACAGGTTTGCCGCTAACTTCAAGATTACGTCTCATTATTTTACCAAGTTTTTTCACAATATCTGATGTCTCTTTATCACCTTTTAATAGAGCCTTCATTCTTATTGTTTCTAAAGTATTATAAAGAAAATGTGGATTTATTTGATTAGAAAGCATTTTAAATTCAGCTTCTCTCTGACTGGCTTTTAACTTTTCTTCATTAACCTCCTGTTTATAAACCCTATCTATAAGATTTCGTATACTTTCAACCATCTTTTTCAAGTCTATATGAAGCTGTCCAATTTCATCATTTCCATATATTTTATCAGATACATATAGATCTCCATTAACAACTCTTCTCATCTCACTACTCAAAAGATTAATTCTATGTGATATATTTTTTGAAAAATATAATATTATTATTAATGAAAATATTATTGCTAAGATGGCTATATAGAAACTACTATAAATAGCTTTATTGGTTTGTCCTACTATAGAATCTAAAGGTAATATAACAATTGATTGAAACTCATCTGATAATGATTTATCAGCTTTAAAAGAATTTATAACCATATAACATTCTTTTCCTTCAAATATTGCATCAATAACATACTGTTTGCCATCATCTGATTTCTTTATGATTTTACGCAAATTATTTTGTGATATATTTTGCGATATATTTATTTTTTTATTTAAAAGCATTATATCTCCATTAAGAGACATATGATTACTTGAATCATCATTATTTATAGATCTCAATGCTATATTACTTATATTTATAGCTAAAACACCAACTTGCTGTCCTCTATTATTTTTAAGAAGCCTTACGAGTGATACACAATTATTTTCTGACAACATATTATTTCCATAATACCATCTTATTTTACCGTCACCTTCTAAAGCGTCTTGATACCACTTTGACTGGCGTATTTCATCATTTACTCTAGAAATATTTTTACTAGGAAGTAGGGTATCGTTTTCACTAAATATAGTTATATCCCAAAGCTCATTGTAATATTTAAGATAAGTACCTAATATGTCATAATCATTATAAGCATTGTAAACATCAAGTGTACTTTCGTACTTTGATGTAAGTATTCCTTGAAGATTATAATCTGTATAAATCATATCTGAAACTCTTGTTGCTACTTTAAATACTTCTTTCATTCTATATTCGATAATACCTACATTTTTCTCCGCTTCAGTTATTGCTTTATTAACTATTATTGAATTCATTCTGTTGGTAAGATAAATGCATACAATAGACACAGTTGCAATAGCTACTATTAGATAAGTAATTATCAACTTATTTCGTATTTTAATATTATTCAAACACAATGTGACTTTATTCCTCATATCTTTATCCTCATTTTAAATTTAATTTACTATTTTAGTAATATTTTTAATTTTATTACCATTACACACTATATTATATATAAACTTTACTTATATTCCAATATAACTTTCAATCATTGTCTAATTTTTACTGTATAATCTCAAATTTTTATTGTATTATTTATAAAATAATACTAATATTTTCTATTATTTATTTGAATAATTTCTTCATTTATATAACATAAATAAAAAACCTATGAAAATTAAATTTATTTTCATAGGTCTCATTATTTTATATTTATTTATAATTATTTAAGACCCTTCCATCGCCAATTAGCAATCTCAGGTAAATCAATACCATTTTCATGAACAAATTTAGTATGAATTTCTAATTTTTCATTCATTTCTCGGATTATATGTGCACCTTTATTACCCAATTGTGGTAAATGATAGATTGCATCTTTTACAAGATTGAAACGATCTAATTCATTCATTACACGCATATCAAATCCAGTTGTTATTTCTCCTTTATCTCTGTAACCATGAACAGAAACATTATGGTTATCACGCTTAAAGAATAAAGTATCTACTAAGTTTTCATAACCATGGAAACCAAATATTATTGGTTTATCTTTAGTGAATATCATATTGAATTCTTCATCAGATATACCATGCTCATATACTTCTGGAGATTGTAATTTTAATAAATCAACTATATTAACAAATCTAATTTTTAAATCTGGTAAATAGTCATGTAATAATTGTACTGCTGCTAAACCTTCAAGTGTTGGTGTATCTCCAGCCATTGCAAATACAATATCTGTTTCACCATTCTTATCTGTACTTGCCCAATCAACAATACCTAAACCTTTATTCACTAAATATTCTGCTTCTTCAATAGTAAACCATTGTTGTCTTGGATGTTTTGAAGCTGTCATAACATTTACTTGATTTATACTTCTTATACATTTATCAAATGTTACAAGTAATGTATTTGCATCTGCTGGTAAGTATTCATGAATTAATCCGGAATTTTTATCAGCTAAATGTCCAAGCATTCCTGGATCCTGATGAGTATATCCATTGTGATCCTGTTGCCAGATATGTGAAGTATTTATTAAGTTTAATGAAGGAATATCTGCTCTCCATGGAATATCTTCACATTGGTTTAACCATTTGAAATGTTGTGTAATCATTGAGTCAACAACACGTAAGAATGATTCATAGCTATGAATAAAACCATGACGTCCAGTTAATAGATAAGCTTCTAAAGCACCTTCAGCTATATGTTCACTTAACATTGAATCTAATATACGTCCGTCTGGAGCTAAGAATTCATCATAAGGTTCATCTATTTCTCCAACCCATTGACGTTTTGTTTCTTCAAACATTGCATATAAACGGTTTGATGCTGCTTCATCTGGGCTGAATACACGGAAGTTACGTTCCTTATCATTTAATTTCATGACATCACGTACATATTTTCCTAAAATAAGCATATCTTGCGCAACATTTTTACCTTTTTCTTTATTATCAATAGCGTATTCACGATAATCTGGTAAACGAAGACCCTTCATGATCTTTCCGCCATTTGTTGCGGGGTTACATGACATACGTCTATCACCTTTAGGAATTATTTCTGCAATCTCTTCTACAAGCTTACCATCTTCAGTAAATAATTCTTCTGGACCATAAGTGTTCATCCATTTTACAAAATCATCTACACACTCCATATGCTTACTGTCAAAAGGAATCGGAACCTGATGTGCGCGGAATGAGCCTTCAATTGGCTTTCCATCTAATTCCTTAGGTCCTGTCCATCCTTTAGGTGTTCTGTTAAGAATGACTGGCCACTTAGGTCTACTCATATCATTTTCTTCTAATGCATGCTTTTTAATTGTAAGAATCTTTTCAATTGCTTCATCCATTTTCTCAGCCATTAACTGATGCATTACTTCAGGTTCATCACCTTCTACAAAAATAGGATCCCATCCTAATCCTTCAAAATACTTTTGTAATTCTTCATCAGTCATTTTTGCCATAATTGTAGGATTACTTATTTTAAATCCATTTAAGTATAGTATCGGTAGTACAACACCATCTGTAACAGGATTTATAAATTTATTTAATTGCCAAGATGTAGCAAGTGGTCCTGTTTCTGCTTCACCATCACCAACAACAACTGTTGCAATTAAATCCGGATTATCTAATATAGCACCAAAACCATGTACTAACGAGTATCCTAATTCTCCACCTTCATGAATTGAGCCTGGAGCTTGAGGTGTCGCATGAGATCCAATTCCCCCTGAGAATGAGAACTGTTTATATAATTTTGATAACCCTTCAAGATCTTGAGTTATTTCAGGATAAACTTCACTATAGCTTCCATCTAAATAAGAGTTAGAGACCATAACTTGTCCGCCATGGCCTGGACCAGAAATATATAGCATGCTTAAGTCATATTTATTAATTACACGATTTAAATGAGCATAAATAAAGTTTTGTCCTGCTATAGTACCCCAATGACCAAAAACAGCATTTTTAACATGTTCTGGCTTCAATGGTTCTCTTAATAAAGGATTTCCTTTAAGGTATAATTGACCAACTGAAATATAGTTAGTCGCCCTCCAATATGCATCTACTTTCTTCAAATAACTTTCTGAAGAATAATTTATATTTGTCATTTTTATCAGTCTCCTTTTATCTATTTATTTTAATCAATCAATTATTTTTGATTGGAAAATATGGTTTTGAATGAATTTATATCAACACTTTTTTCTGGTTTAAAATCTGGCGATAAAATATATTGAATCAAGCTGTACTTAAGCCATCCAGCAGAAATGCTGTTTTCAATTTTATCTAATGGTGATGTACAAACAAGAATATCTGTATCTTCTATGTTAATTTCATAAATCAATCCTAATCGATGATTTCTCTCAAAATTATCAATCATCTGCACTATAGGATTTACTTTCACATCATCAAGAATTGATAGATGTGAATTCATCACTATATCCCACCACTGTGGTGTTGAATAAAACTCACAGGGGAAATATTTTAACGCTGGATTATTATTATCAATAAGAAGTCCCATAGTTCCTACAGGTATTGGTTTACCCATACCTTCTGAAATAGAACGGAACATTGGATAACACCAGAAATCAGTACAATATGTTCCTTTAATTGAATTTAGATTTTCTTCATTTTTTGGATAATATAAAATCTTCTTCTTATTTGAAATACCTTCTATTACTTCACTTATATCATCAGTAATTATAATATCTGCACGAGTATTTATTTCTGGAACCTGTGGATATATCCATATATCATAATGATTTGAAATATTTAATGCTCCAACGCTTAATTTAAGAGTTGCTTTCTCTGGAGTTGAATAATGTGGTAATTGAATTTCAAAATCTGCTATATCATTAATTCCAACTAAAAGTCTTGTTAATTCTATTTCTTTATTCCATATACATTCTTTTGAATCAAGAAGTTCTATTTTTAAACACATATCTTTATTGATAATATCTCTATAATTTGAAAGCTTTACACTACATTTGAAAATCTCATCGCAATTCCATACATACTTAGAAAACTCTCCAAGTAATACACAATCTGAACAGAATTCCCTCCACTCATCAGCTGAGATTATTCCCTTATTATCCATAAAGGCATCAAGTACTCCAACTAAAGCTGTTCCCTGTCCACTAAAGTCTTGAAGATCCAATAACTGGAATCCTGCTAATTCCTTACTTCTAAATGCTGTTTCAAGTTCATCTTTATAGCATTGTGCTGCAAGTTTTCCAGATGCTTTAAAATATAATTGTGCTTTATCTATTAATTCTTTTTCTTCTAAACGTGCTTTAAATGTTTCAAAATTCCTTGCTCTTAATACACCAGTATATTTATCTATTTCATTGAAATCTGGAAATGTTTCATATTGCCCAATTTCATGCGATATAACAGGAACTTTAGGAATAAACTCGTCTTCTTCAGATACAAGAACTTCTTTAACTCCTGTTCCATACTGAATCTGTTTAACCCCACCTTGTCCTGCTACATTTTTTTCTTTAGCAATAGGTCTTATCATTTCATCATAGTTGTAATCAGTATTTGGTGCTTTTGTCTGAACATGTCCTTGTGGAGCATCACACATAGCATAAGATCCTCTAAATAATCTGTCTCCTGAAAAACGTACTCCACTAAAGAAGTCATCTTCTTCAAGAATACATGGAGCCCATTGAAAATTATTACATCCTTGTACATAAAGATGCCTATTGTCATAATCCTTATACCTTTTTAAAATAGAATTAAGAACTTCCTTACTTCCCCATAACTCATTTCCTAGTGACATCATTACAAATGATGGATGATTACCAAACTCATCTAAAATTCTGAATCCTTCTGCAATCAAATATTCCTGCATTGCTGCATCATGATTCTCATCCTCCTCAGTTGTAATTGTTCCCCAGAATGGTAATTCTGGTTCCATATAAATCCCAACTAAATCAGCTGCTTCAAATGCTGCTTTTGGAGGACAGCATGTATGAAATCTATAATGATTAATTCCATATTCTTTAGCTATTTTAAGTACTTTTATCCAACTTTCTACATCTGTTGGTGCGTATCCTGTAAGAGGAAATATTAAACCATCATGTTTTCCTCTAAGAAATGTTTCCTTGCCATTAATCAAGAATTTCTTTTCCGAAGCCTTAAATGCAAGCATACCAAATGAATAAGTTTCTTCATTGATACACTTTTCATTCTTCTCAATCTGAATTAACATTTTATATAAATATGGATCATATTCACTCCAAAGCCTTACATGCCCTCCCATATCATATTCAAATTCAAAATGACAATCTTTCACAGAAAAACTTTGTTTATTAAATAAAATTTCATTATCAAGAACTTTTAATGATATAGTATCAACTTCTTTACCTTTAATATTCCCTGTAACCTTAACTGTATTTTTATCTATATTAGGATAAAACTTTATATTGCTCAATCTTGTTTTATTAGTTATATTAATTGATATTTCTCCTGTTATTCCATTCCAGTTTGTCTGAGTATCTGGTGAAGTCATATGACCACCTTTTGTTGGATATCCAGTGTTATCTACCATAATAGTAATCTTGTGTTTTTTATTTTTTATATAAGGCGTTATATCATAATGATGTGATGTACACAAACTATTCTCAGTTCCTACATACTCTTCATCTACCCAAACATGAGTAATTCTAGTTCTTTCAATGATTAACTCGAAATATTTTTCTCCATCATTTTTAGGAAAAGTTACTTCTTTAGAAAACCAAGCATATCCTTCAAATTTATATAAATCAGTAAGAAAACCTAACTCGACATCAGTATTTAGAATTCCCTTCTTAGCTTCAGACGTAGTAGTTGGTAGAATAATTATGTCATCAAAGTTTTTATTAAATAGCTTCTCAGTAATACCTGCTTTATTACCATCTAATTTAAACTTCCACTGACCATGTAAATTAATCTGTTCCATTTATTTTTCCCCTCCTCTTTGATTCCTTATAATTTCTTTTATATTTAACAGCAATTTTAACAGATAACTAATTATAGTCTTTACCAAAATATATAAATACCCAAAAAATATTACATAAATTATAGTTCTTTTTAGTTTGGTAATATATGTAATTATGTTTTAAAATTCCATATTTCATTTTGATAATAAAATAAGTTTTATACTTTATTATCAAAAAATGCAAATGTGAACTAAGTTCACATTTGCATTTTTTGTTTATATGTAATAATTAATGTAACGTTAATTGTAATATTAATTCTCTCCATACTCACCATTACTTCCTAATATTTTCTACATTTGATTAAAACAATAATTAATTTTATATGCACTCATAACAAATAGAGGGCTATTAATCACCCTCTATTTCTTCATAAAACATTTAATAAATAACAGCATTTTTTAAATGATACTATATTATTCTGAATATACAGAAAAATTATTAGTCTTGAAATTATATCCATTTCCATTATTATAGCTAGATGTAATTTCATATCCAAATTGTACTTGTCCTAAATAAACATCTCCATACCACTCTGGAACATCTTTTATCCAATTAAGAATTTCTTGTAAATCTACTGTTCCAGAACTAATATTTCCATCAACCCTTACAAAACTAAATACTTCATTTCCACCATTATTTCCTCTATATACGTTCCATGTATGACCTCCAACTGGTACTCCCCAATAATATGGAACTGCATTTCCATAAGAATCATAATTATAAGAAATAGGTTTAACGTCTCCATATGAATTCATCCATAACATTACCTCATATGCATTATTATTTAACCATATATCATAAGCTGTTTCCATTGCAACTCCATTTGTAGGTACAGTTACATTAAAATTACTTGTCAAAGTTTTAATATCACTAAGGTTCTTATTTATTACTTTTTCTGCATGAGGATATGATTTTATTCCTCCAGTATTAGGGTGAGCTGACCAAACTCCCCAGTCACTTTCTGAATTAGCCCATATACTTTGAGGTCCAGCACCTTCTCCCCAAATATCATTTCTTATAGTATATCCATTAGTCTTCCATTCACCCCAATTATCTGATGATGACCATGTTGCAGCAAATACTGTTTGGGCTGGTACTAATAACAGCACTGCTACTGCTACTGCTACTAATTTAATAATTCCTTTTAAATTATATTTTTTTACCACTTCAATCTCCCCTTTTTAATAAATTCTTCATACTTCTTCCTTTTATATAAATGCTGTTATTTACATAATAAATATAAATAGCCATTGATACCGTTTACTAAGATTATACTTTTACAAACACTTCTCTTAACACCCTTATAATTAAACTAATTTTACATTAATTTTTTTATTTTTTATACATACTACATGAAATTAAAGTTATCAACTAGTATAGTTAATATTAGTATTGTGCATAAAAAAATAGCAAATCCACCTGCGGAATAATGCTATTTTACAATTATGATTTTATTTTTTACAAATATGTTTCAGCCAACTTTTTGCAAGTGGAAGCCAGCTCTGACATTCCTCTTGTACACCATAACCATCAGGTGTAGCTGTTAATTCATCACAAGTAGATAGTCCATGACCACCTACTGGATACATATGAAATTCTACAGGAATTTCATATTGTTTCATTGCTTCAATCAATAAAAGAGAATTTTGTACTGGAACACAATCATCTGTATAAGTATGCCAAATAAATGCCTGTGGAGTATCATTTGTCACTTGTTTCTCTAATGAAACTTTATTTAGCATTTCATCTGTATATTGACCATTCAGTAATGACTCAAACGATCCTCTATGAGCATATTTTCCTGAAGTGATTACCGGATAACATAATAGCATAGCAGCAGGTTTCAATTGTTCACATAAAATCCCAGTTGCATCAGCTAACCATTTTTCATGCCAGAATACACCTAAACTCGCTGCAAGATGACCTCCAGCTGATGCACCTTGAACTATTATATTATTTTCTTCTACATGCCACTCTTCTGCATGTTCATGGATTAATTTCATTGCTTGTGCTAATTCCAAAAGAGCAGTTGGGTACACAGATGGTGCGCATGAATATCGTAAAATAGCAACATGATATCCCATTGATAAAAATTGCATCCCTAAAATTTCACCTTCTCTGTCTGAAGTCATACAATAACCACCACCAGGACACATAAGAATAATTGGACGCTTTTTTATTCCAATCTCTGGAGAGTTGTCTAATATATAAGTACATAATTTTGATTCTTTCTGAGAACCTGAAACTTGAATTGAATAAATTTCTGTTTTCATAATTTTATTGAACTCCTTTTATCTCGTGCACATGCTTGTACATGAACATAATTTACTAATATTTTTATTTTATATATCTACAAAAGCAACATATCAATATTGATCTGCTGCTTTAAAACCCATTTCTTCATAAAGTTAAACAGCATTCATAATTTCATACTGTGCTCTATACAAATCGTAATATTCACCACGTTTTTTCACTAATTCATCATGAGTACCAATTTCAGCTATCTTTCCATCATTTATAACCATTATTCTATCTGCATTTTTTATAGTTGATAATCTATGAGCAATTACAAATGATGTTCTTCCATTTAATAGCTTGTTCAACCCTTCCTGAAGTGATTTTTCTGTCTGAGTATCTATGCTTGAAGTAGCTTCATCTAAAATTAATATTTTCGGATCTGCAAGCAGTGCTCTTGCAAATGATATAAGCTGTCTCTGTCCTACTGACAATCTGCTTCCTCTTTCATTTACCTGAGTGTTATATCCATCCTTTAAATTCATAATAAATTCATGAGCTCGTACAGCTTTTGCTGCATTGACAATCTCATCTTCAGTTGCATTTAAATTCCCATATCTTATATTATCTAATATGGTTCCTGAAAATATAAATGTATCCTGAAGCATAACTCCCATCTGTTCTCTTAAAGAATTAAGTGTTACTTTTCTAATATCATTATCGTCTATTCTAACCTCACCTTTTGTCACATCGTAAAATCTACTTAAAAGATTTATTATTGTAGTTTTTCCTGCTCCTGTAGGTCCTACTAAAGCTATAGTCTCTCCAGCATTCACTTTAAATGATACATTCTTCAATATTTCCCTATCTTCATCTTCATATTTGAAAACTACATCTTTAAACTCAACATTACCTTTAATTTCTGGCATTTCATAAGCATTTTTTTCATTAGTTATGCTTACTTCTTCATCAAGAGTTTCAAATATTCTCTCTAAATATGCCATTGCCATAATTAATGTATTATAGAAATTTGATATATTAACTATCGGGTTCCAGAATCTCCATATATACCCTACAAAAGCAATTAATGTACCTACTGATATGTCTACTCCAATGGATTTTATACCCACTAAATATACAAGGGATACAGTAAAAACTGAAATATTATCAATTGCAGGCCATAACATAAGCTGATATTTTACAGCTGTAAGCCAGGTACTTCTATTTTCCCCACTTACCGTTCTAAACTTTTGTGCATTGACATTTTCTCTTGCAAATGCCTGAGTTACTTTCATTCCACTTATACTTTCCTGAATGTAAGCATTTAAATTTGATTGCTTATTGCTATATTTCTGTGTTGTTATTCTCTGAACTTTTGCAAGCATGGCTACTACTAAACATAAAACTGGCATTCCAATGAGACATATTAATGTAAGTTTTGGACTTATAAATAACATAAATCCAATTATTACAAAAATACTAAATAAATCAGTGATCATATTAATTAATCCATTTGATAATAAATCACTTAATGAATTCACATAATTAACAACTCTTACAAGTATCTTCCCATGAGGTCTGCTATCATAATATGAAAATGGAAGTTTTTGCAGATGATTAAATAAATCTGATCTTATATTTTTTATGATAGATTGTCCAACTAATGTCATTGTTTTTATCTTATATTTCATACATACTGAACTTATTATAATTGTAGCAACAAATAATATACTTATAAAAATAAGTCCATTCATATCTTTATTAGGAATACTTTCATCCATAGCAATCTTTACAAAATAAGGTCCCATTAAACTTGCTACACTTGATAAAAGCATTACTATAAGTGTAATTATCATTTCTTTTTTATATGGTTTTACATAATATAAAATTCTTTTACAATGTCCTAAGTTCAGTTTTTCATCTAATGATTCATCAACATCATATTTGTTTTTTGCCATCTATATAACCTCCCTTTTTTTATCACCATCATTTATATACTCACCATATTGTTCTTTGTATACATCATAATAATGTCCATGTGCATTTATCAATTCTTCATGTGTACCACTTTCAATTATTTCACCATTATCAAGAACTAATATTAAATCTGAATTTTTTATCGAAGAAATCCTATGAGCTATAATAAATGTTGTCTTTCCTTTATATATAGATTTTAGATTCTTTTGAATTGCTGCTTCAGTTTCAACATCAAGTGCTGATGTTGTATCATCCAGAATTAATATTGATGGATCTTTTATTATGGACCTAGCAAGTGTTATTCTTTGTTTCTGACCACCAGATAATCCTACCCCTCTTTCTCCAACTATTGTTTCATATGAGTCAGCAAGTTTATTTATAAAATTATCTGCATCTGACATTTCTGCCGCCCATGATATTTTTGAATTATCTATATCCGGTATTCCATATCTTATATTATCCTCTATAGTATTAGAAAATAAGAACACATCCTGCATAGATATTGATATGTTTCTTCTTAATGCGTGAAGATCATATTTTTTTATATCTACTCCATCAATAAGAACTTCGCCAGATTGTGCATCATAAAATCTCTCTATAAGATTAATAATAGTAGATTTACCAGAGCCTGTCTGACCAAAAATTGCAACTCTTTGTCCAGGCCTCACATGAAAATTAACATTTTTAAGTACCTGTTCATCACCATACTCAAAATTTACATTTCTAAATTCAATTTCACCCTTAATTTTGCTTGGTTTTATTCCATTTTTAGGATTTGCAACTTTAGTCTGTTCCCCAAGAAGCATTCTCATCTTTTTTGATGCTGCTAGAAATCTCTGCACATCATTTATTAACCATCCAACCATATTAACTGGATTGTTTATTGCCCATATAAGACCATTAAAAATCACCAGTTCTCCCATGGTCAATTTTTCGCTTATTATTAATATTCCACCAACTAAAATCATTATTACACTGAACATATTTGAAAGAGCATTTAACATTGGCATATATTTTTGTATCACTTTTGCAAGATCCATATTTGAGTCCATATATTCCTTATTTCGCTCTTCAAATTTTGATATCTCATATCTTTCTTTTGCAAAAGCTTTAACCACTCTGTTTCCACTTATATTTTCCTGTACAACAGTATTTAATTTAGAAAATCTTTCTCTTATATCGTAAAATATAGGATTACATTTTACGGTCATTCTATATGCACAATATGCTACTAGTGGTGTAAGTAAAAACATGAACATTGTAAACTGTGCATTTATTACAAACATAGTACCTATTGCAAATACAAACATAGTTACATTTTCAAATATATTATACATAACCCATGCAATAAAATGTCTTATGGCATCCATATCTCCAGTCATCCTTGCCATTATATCTCCAGTTCTTGTCCTATTGTAATAATCTACATCAAGTTCCTGAAGTTTTTCATACATCTGTTGTCTTATTTCAAATATTACATTTTGTGATACATGTTCAAAAACCATCTGATAAGTATATCTTATCACTGATTTTAATACTGTTATAAATACCATTATTCCTAATATATAAATGAGAATACCTGATTTATTCTTCATTATTACATCATCTACAATCACTCCACTTAAATATGGATTAATCATAGACATAAGTGAACAGATAAGTGCTGCTACAAATGCTGAATAAAATCTAAATTTGTACTTATTTACATATGTAAATACCCATTTAATGCTGCTCATTAATAATTCCTCCCTACATCGTCTCTATTTTTTTAACATGTTAATTATCTAATAAAAAAAATCAAATAAAAATGTACTTTTTTATTTATATGATGTATATTCTTATATAGAAGAAAGGGGGAACCATTAGTGTGTAATGTAGGAATTTCAATTGAAAAATTCAATCCTGAAGTGTTATATTCTATTTATTGTACTACTAGTGATACATTTGAAGGAAATTATCACTGTCATGATTTTATAGAATTCAGCTATGTTGTTTCTGGAAATGTAAATTACAAAATAGATGATAAATTTTATTTAATAAAAGAAAAAACCCTGCTTCCATTTAATGCTGGAGTTTACCATCACGAGTACTTTACCAAAGGTATTAATAGCAATCTTAAAGAACTCCATGTTGGATTTAGAAATTTAAAAATTGATGGTCTTCCTTTAAATCATATTTTGAAGAATTCTTCAACAGTACCAATGCAATTTAATCAATATGGTGAAGACTTTCACAAGTGTTGCCTTGAAATAATTGAAGAACATGAATGCAGCGAAATTGGCAAAGAATTAGTTTTAAAAAGTCTTGTTATGAAACTTATTGCTCTTTTTTTAAAAGAGACAAACTATGTGAAAAATACAAAAAAATTAAAGCAGTATTCTCTGCCTTTTTATGATAAAAGTAACATAGTAGAAATTATTATAGATTACTTTGAAAAAAATTATATGAATAATATTTCTCTTAATGATATTTCAAAAAATATGTATATAAGTTCTGTTTATATATCAAAAACCTTTAAAGAAAAAACAGGCGAATCTCCTATTAATTATTTAATAAATTTACGACTGCAAAAAGCTAAAGATTTACTTCTTGAAACAGAAATGCCTGTAAAAATTATTGCTCAATCTGTAGGTTATTCGGATGCTTATTATTTCAGTAAACTCTTTAAAAAGTATTATGAATACTCTCCTAATAAGTATAGAAGTATTAATTCTAAATAAATTCATGCTTTGTATTATATGTACTTTTATAGCAAAGGGGCTGTCACACTAAATTTAATGTGACAGCCCCTAAAGCCAATCTGAATTTTTTATTTTTAAATAGTACTCCCCATAGTAAAATCTATATAACTATTAATTATTATAAATGAAATTTATCTTTTAAAAATCAAATTAGCATTTATTTTCATTTCCTAATTAAACGCATCAATATAGATATCTATCAATTCGCTTGTTACCTTAAATATATCAAATAAAACTCTGCTCTTATCATATAGGTCATATATATCTTTATCATAGTATTCTTTATTTAGATAGTACTCTTTCATATCCTCATATAAATACTTAGGGTCATTATCAAACTTATAATCATGATCACCAAAATAAGTGCTCCAAGCTTCTTTAAAATTTTCACTTGTTGTAAAACCATAATATCCAGAATTACCAGCTGCAATAACTTTTTTAAATGCCGCCATTGCTTCTATTGCAACTCTTCCTGTTCCTAATACACAATCACCAGCCATATAAAACTTGTTCACATCAATTTGACTTCCAGTAAAATGAATAACTTCTTGTCCCAATTCATTGTTAACACTATCTGCAAACTTCTTTAACTCTAAATACCCTGGTCCATCTCCTATTATTATTCCATCATATTTTATATTATCTCTTTTTCGCAAATCTCTTATAACTGTAATTAAATTTTTACATACTTGTATCTTTCCCCATGCCATCCTACTGCAATAAATTATGCCAAGTGAATCTTGATCCATATCATAGATACTTCGTAAAAAATTAGACTGACTATTCATATAATTCCTAAATGAAATTCCATTGGGAACTACTACAGAATTTATATCATATTTTAAAAGCCATTTATATACTGGAATACTGACGCTTATGACAGTATCAGCCTGCTTTAATGCACTATTTAATATATCATAATAATACATACCATGAACAGTAAATATGCATGGTATTCCCAGCTTTTTACCTGCCTCTAATGCAAGACTTCCAGATGATGACTGATGTGCATGGATCAAATTTATATCCTCAGATTCTATAATATTATTTATATCATCTAAAAAACTGATTTTTTTATTTTCATCTCTTTCTATTTCAAGAGGAAAATTCAAATTATATATTTTACACTTTAATTTTCTAAATTCATTGTCTAAAGGACCATAACCACCTACTACTGTTACTTTTATTCCTTCGTTTATTAATTGTTTTGCTAATGTTAAAACATGCGTTTCTGTTCCTCCAATATTAAATTTGTCTAAAACCAACATAACACTTAATGTTTCTTTATAGACTTTATCCTTCTTCTTTGCCTCCTTTGAATAATATTGTTTTGATCTCTGATCTTTATGGGATCTATAGTAATACAAAGGTTCATTTATATTATTAATACCATAAATAAGAGATTTTGCTATAAATTCATAATCTTCTGCACCTTCTAATTTTCTTGTTAATCCTCCTACTTTATCAAATACTTCTCCTTTAAAAAGTATAGTTCCAAAAGACACAGGACTATTTCCATTTCCAAACTCTTCTTCTATTTTAGTTTTTCCATAAACAACAAAATTAGGCACTGTTTTTGCTTCTTCTATATAATTTCTAAATACAGAATAATTAGATCCAACCATCATAATATCATTGTTATCTTGTAAATATTTCACTTGAGTTTCTATTCGCTTATTATGTGAAATATCATCACCATCTTGGATAGCAATATATTCTCCTTTTGCAAGATACATACCAACTGTAACTGCTCCTGAAAAGCCCATATTTTTAGGCATTTTTAAGAATGTTATTTTGTCTTTGTTGTAATTATTTATTTTATTTATCCATGAATTAATGATATCTACACTATTGTCTGTTGAACAATCATCAATAATAATTATTTCAATATTTTCATATGATTGATTTATTAATGAGTCTAAACATTCTTCAATATATTTTTGATTATTATAATTTGATACAACAATACTTACTAAATTTTTTATCCTCTCAACGTGCATTACTTTTCCTCCTAATATGTCTTGTCTATACTATATTATGCAGATCTTATATTTTTTGTTTTATTATTTAACAATATTTTATAAAATTCATATACTGACTATGTACAAGATTTAGAAAAATATATACTTTTAATGGAGGAAATAATAAGATGCTAGAAGAATATAAATATGAAATTATTAATAACAATCAAAATTATAATATATTAAAAATAACTATAGCTAATAACACAGTATGCGACTATGTTACTATAAATATTTATGACCTTACTGATGGCGAAAGTATTTTAGTCTTTCAAAATCAATACTATATAACTCCATGTTCAACTAAAGTAATTTTCTTCCCATTAGTAATAAATAATTATGATGACTATAGAATTATAGAGAATTTTCAGGTCACATATGCAGCACAAAGTCCATGCACACAGGTATCTACAATGATATTGTATGATGCACAATTAAATGACTTCTAAATTAAATATCCTTTTAATTGCTCTTGATAACACTGATCTTTCTGACACTCTAACGAGCATTTCAAAACAAACATTTACTAATTGGGAACTATATATTATTACTTTTGAAAAAATAAATAATATAAGCAATATTATAAAAGATAAATATCAGATAATAGAAATCAATGAAAGAACGTCTATTTTTAATTTCTTATTATCATTTTCTTCATCACTTTCTGGAGATTTCATTGCTTTAATAGCTAATTGTGATATTAATGATCCTAAAAGGTTTGAAAAACAGATTTCTTTTATGAATTCAAATAATTTAAATATCTGCTCTTGTCTAGAAGCCTCTATGAATAATAATATTTATGAAAAAGAAGCATTAATTGAATCTAATAAGTTTATAGATTCTGATAACATTAACTCTGTAATATCAGCATCTTATCTTCCATTAGATTTATATACATTTGTGCTAAGAAAAAGCTTTCTCATTGATATATTGCCTTATTGTACTCATAGTATTTTCGATTCAGAAATTGATCTTATACTTTATTTCTTACGTTTTGAAAAAATAAGTAAAGTCCCTGAAATTCTATATTATGTCCAAAAATCAAGGCTTCCTTATAAAGAATGTCTAAATTATTGCGAATCTCCACTCACTACTAATAAACTTGCTATTTTTAATAGAAATAAAATTCTTGATAATCAATCATACTTTAAAGAAATAATAACTTCAAAAAAAAAATTATCAACTTATTGCATTGAATATGATTCTACTATTGTTACTATTTTAAATAGTGTAAATATTGGTGGTACGGAAAGTTATGTTATAAATTTAGCTAATAGACTGAAAAAAGAGAAGATACAATTATGCATTTTAACTAATGAATGCTTTAATAAAGAGTTATTTGTTTTTTATGATATTCCTCTATATATTTTTGACTTAAAAAATATTTATAAATTTAAAAATACTCTTTCAATTATTCCAAATATAAAGCTTATTCAAATTCATATGGATAAAGACTTATATCTGTGTCCTATGATTAAATCAATATTAAATGTTCCTATAATATTTACTATTCACGGAATATATTATTCAGAAAAAATTATACAATCTTATAGTAATTATCTTGATGAAATTATATTTGTAAGTGAGTATTCAAAAAAATATTACAGTGAATTATTAGAAAAATCATATATTCACAAATATCTTGTAATTCCTAATGGTATTGAAGTATCTAATAATATTATTAGTAAAAAAAATTTCTTAAAAAAGGCATTGGGTATTGATGAAAACTCAATAATCCTGATATATTGCAGCAGATTATCTTACAATAAATCAAAACTAGCTCTATTATTTTTAGAAAGCTTTAAAAAAGTAATCAAAAAAAACAAAAATGTTTTTGCTATAATTGCTGGAAATGGAAATTATGCATTATCTATTAAAAATTTATGCCAAAATATAAATAAAGAATTTAATGATAATAACAAAGTTTTTTTCTTAGGGAATAAATTTAATATCTTATCTTACTACTTTGAAAGTGATTTAATTATTGGAACTGGAAGAGTTGCAATTGAAGCTATGAGTTTAGGAAAACCAGTTATTTCTTTTGGTTCAAATGGACATGTAAATATTGTTGATAATAGTAATATTGAAACCTTAGTTGATTCAAATTTTGGAGACCATTCATTTAATCCTGAGAAATTTAATGATGAATTAATAATAAATAAATTAACTGAATATATAAATCTTTTAATTAATTCCACAGAAAATCGTAAAAAATTAGGATTGTGGAATAAATCTTATATAGAAAATTATCTTACTTTAGATAAAATAACAAATTTTTATCTTAATGAATGTAAAGCTAGAAACTAACTTTATGAATTATAAAACCATCTGTTAAAATTACTTTTGCATAAATTTTAATAGATGGTTTTTTATATTTTGTGTCCTTCCTTTATCTATTATTACTTTAAATAACTATAAAATTTCTTATCAGCGTAAAATCAACAGTTCTTTTATACTAATACAATCATGATAATAAAAATTATACAAATATATTTGATATTAGTTAATATTATACAAACTAATTGTATATAATTTAATGAAGAATCAATTTATATCTGATGTTATTTATAATTTTTCTAAATTCTAAAAGGGGGGAATAATAATGATTAGTTTCTTCGTATCGTTAGCTTTATTAGTTATAGGATACTGCATTTATGGTAAATTTGTAGAAAAGGTTTTCGGACCTGAATTTGACAAAGAAACACCAGCAATATCCCATCCAGATGGTGTAGATTATGTGCCAATGAAAACATGGAGGGCATTCCTTGTACAGCTTCTTAATATAGCTGGACTCGGCCCTATATTTGGTGCTCTTTCAGGTGCTATATGGGGGCCTTCTGTATATTTATGGATTGTATTTGGTACAATTCTAGCTGGTGGTGTACATGATTTTCTAAGTGGAATGCTTTCAGTTAGAAATGATGGTGCAAGTATATCTGAAATCGTAGGACTTTACTTAGGTAATATAATGAAAAATGTAATGAGAGTATTCTCTGTAATTCTTCTTGTTATGGTTGGTGTTGTATTCATGGTTGGACCTGCTGGTCTACTTGCAAAACTCACACCTAACTTTATGAATATCACATTTTGGACAATCGTTGTTTTAATCTATTATTTTCTTGCTACATTATTACCAATAGATAAAATAATCGGTAGACTTTATCCTATCTTTGGAATATGTCTAATTGTTATGGCTGTAGGTATTGCTGGTGCAACTATTTATAATAGTGGAACAAATCCAATGATGGAAATCACTTTTGAAAATCTACATCCAAAAGGATCTCCTATCTGGCCATTAATGTTTATTACAGTAGCATGTGGTGCAATTTCTGGATTCCATGCTACACAATCACCTATTATCTCAAGATGTATTCAAAATGAAAAAAATGGAAGACATGTATTTTATGGTGCAATGGTTGCTGAAGGAATTATAGCTCTTATATGGGCTTCTGCTGGAATCGCATTTTATAAAGGAACTGGTGGATTATTTGCAGCAAATGGTGGTAATTCTACAACAGTATATGATATGTCAATGGGACTTCTAGGTAATGTTGGTGGTGTACTTGCTATAATTGGTGTAATTGCATGCCCTATTACTTCAGGAGATACAGCCTTCAGAAGTGCAAGACTTACAATTGCAGACTGGTTTAAAATTGATCAAACTAAAATTCCTAACAGACTTTATTTAGCTGTCCCACTTCTTGGAATTGGTTATTTAATATCACTTGTTGATTACCAAGTTGTATGGAGATATTTTTCTTGGTCAAATCAGACATTAGCAATGATGGTACTTTGGGCTGGTTCTGTATATCTTGCTAAATATGCTAAGTTAAACAAGCCTATTTCATCATTAATTGCAGCACTTCCTGCAACATTTATGTCTGCTGTAAGCTGCACTTATATACTATATGCTGAAGAAGGATTCCATCTATCAACATCAATAGCCTATCCAATAGGACTAATTTTTGCAGCAATATGTCTAGCTTTATTCCTATTCCGCACATTTATTCCTGCACTTAAAGCAAGGAAAGCTTGATTTATATAGGAATTATCAAAATACTATTTTGTTTTAAATACAATAACTTAATTCATAATACAAACCATAGAAAGTTTATCTCTCTATGGTTTGTAAACTTATTACAAATGTCTCTAATCCCTAACTAGTTCTCCGATATACATATATGCCATAATATAAATAATATTAAACTACTAGTTTTAGTACAATCCAATATTTCACTTATAATTTCCCAACACACTTAATGTTCATATTTAAAGTGATACATTCTGATCATATGTCCATCATTTTCTTCTACCATACAAAGAAAGTTCCACCCACACTTCTCATAAAAATTAGTATGATCAGTTATTAGGTAAACATGGTCATATCCCATATGAAATACATCATTGCATACAAAATCTAACATTCTTTTTGCTATTCCATAATTTCTATATTCTTCTTCTACATATACAGCACAAATATTAGGATATAAATCCTTACGCTTATGAAAATCATTTTCTATAACACCTATTCCTGCAATAATTTCATTTTTATCCAATACTATATACCATTGTGGTATATTTACACAATGGTTTTGACTCTCTTGTATACTACTTAAGTAAGCTTTCTTTGGAATGCCCCATTTTTTATGAAACCAATTAGATGCTCTTTCATTTAAATCTGTCCTATCTCTTAATCGTATAATTGGATATTCACTATACATATTTGTTCTCTCCTTTTAATTTTTATACATTACCGTAAATTATTTACTTAATTTAATGATGAAATAAACGTACATTAGTAAATGCCATAGCTATATTATATTTATCGCATATTTTTATTACATTATCATCTCGTATTGAACCTCCGGGCTGTGCTATATATGATACTCCACTCTTTTTTGCACGTTCTATATTATCTCCAAATGGGAAAAATGCATCTGATCCTAAGGATACATCTTTCAAATTTTTTAACCATTCTCTCTTTTCTTCCTTAGTAAATGGATTTGGCTTTTCAGTAAATATATATTCCCATACCCCTTCAGATAATATATCCATATAATCATCTGAAATATATATGTCTATTGCATTATCTCTATCTGCTCTTTTTAATCTTTGTTTAAATGGAAGATTTATAACCTTAGGACTTTGTCTTAGAAACCATGCATCAGCCTTATTGCCTGCAAGCCTTGTACAATGAATTCTCGACTGCTGTCCTGCCCCAATACCAATTGCCTGTCCATCTTTTACATAACATACAGAATTAGATTGTGTATATTTTAATACTATTAAAGATATAATCAAGTCTCTTTTTACATTGTCAGGTAAATTTTTATTTTTAGTAGGTAAATCTGTTAATAAATCTTCTGATATTTTAATATCATTTCGCTTTTGTTCAAATGTTATCCCATAAACCTCTTTTGTTTCCATTTGCTTTGGAATATAATTTTCATCTATTTGTATTATTAAATATTTGCCTTTACGCTTAGTTTTTAGTATGTCTAATGCAGCCTTTGAATATGATGGTGCTATTATTCCATCAGAAACTTCCCTTGATAAAAATTTTGCGGTCTGCTCATCACACTCATGTGATAAAGCTACAAAATCTCCATAAGATGACATTCTGTCAGCACCTCTTGCTCTTAAATAAGCAGTTGCAATGTCAGATAAATCCACATCATCAATAAAATATGCTTTTTTTAATACTTTACTTAATTTTATTGCTACACCAACTCCTGAAGGACTAACATGCTTAAATGAAGCTGCTGATGGAAGTCCCGTAGCATTCTTTAATTCTTTTACAAGCTGCCAGCCATTTAATGCATCTAATAGATTAATATATCCAGGATTTCCATTGATTATTGTTATAGGAAGTTCACCATCTTTCATAAATATTTTAGATGGTTTTTGATTTGGATTACACCCATACTTTAATTTTAATTCTTTCATGTTAATATTACACTCCTTTTTAAACAAAATAAAAAGCCCACCTATCCGGACTTTTGCCCAGACGGTCGGCTTATTACTTGTTATACTTCATGTGGTTTATTCCACTTCCGTCAGTTGTATAACATATACATAAAAAATATCACTTCAATATAAATTTGTCAAATATTTATAATTTCATTCCAAAGTATATCACCTTCACAGTGCTCCATTTCCTGTTAAATAATATTTGAAGCAACTCCTCTAAGCTAATCTATTATCTCTTTACTATCTGCCTATGGTAATAGTCATGTATTGCTACACTTATCAGATTTACACATAGGTTTTAATACATTTCCTCCACATAAAAAGTGCTACTATCACAAGGGCTATGCCATAAACTATCAATGCAATTATATTCGATAATAGAAAATAATTTATTGTTGCTGTAATACCAACAAGAATCATACCTAGTAAGATATTTAGTAAATTACTTCCATTATCAACCACACCAGCTTTTGTAGTAAATGGTAAGCTTAATTTTCCAATTATATGTTCAGCAACTATGAATATTAATAAGAATATAAAAACAATAATTAAAATTCCCAGCACTTGTATACCAAAAATCACTGTAAAAATCACACTTTCAACTAAGTACAATGGTAATAATAAATTAACTATCAAGGCTTTATAAGCACCTATATATATATTAGCTGTATCTTTTATAAATACAGATTCATAAATCCATGCTGCTTTATAATCATTTGAATATTGAAGAGTCATTAAAATTGATGGAATCATAAGTATAAACCAATAAATATTTAATGACATACTTAAAGGAATACTCTCTATCCCTTCATAATTATTCGTAAATATAAAGATGAATAGTATAGGAAAGATAATAATAAAACCTAAATTAGGATATGCCTTAAGTTTAAACTCTCTTTCTCTTTTCATTACAGAAACTGAAAGATTATAAGCTGCCTTTTCCTCATTATTCCTACATGTCCACCTTCCAAACCTATAGAATACTCCTTTACTCTTTTCCTTTTCATTATTTCTTACACTATTTAATTTTGATAAGGAATCTTCGAATTTAGAAATATTTTTTAAATATAATATAATTGCTATAATTGGAACAATAAATGCTAATGTAATAAGCATAATTATTATTTTATTAATTTCCCCTCCATTAACTGCATATAACGGTGCTGCAAACCACATTGGTGGTAATAGTAAATTCCATATGCGGCTTTTATAGACTATATTTAAATCAAAAACATTAAACATTCTCCCTAAAAATTGATAACCTATAGTCATTACTATTGTTAATGCTATTTGTACAAAATTAATAATATCTTTAACTTTTTCACCATTAAAAAACCTTAATATAAAAAGATATATAAGCGCTGTTATTACAATCATCAATATATCTGCTACTATTAATTCCCCTAGAAAAAGTATCCCTGTTAATATGCCAAATCTAAACATTCCTATTATTGAAAGCCATGACAGTGCTAATGAAATAAGAAAAATGTAATAACATATATGTGTTACTTTAGCTGCTGCTATTGTTTTATTGTTAACACCTTTGGTTCCTATTACATTTTTATCTCTTACATCTAAAAGAACATTTGAAAAATCTGATATAAATGAAGTTAATACAAAAAACATAAACATACCAAAAGCTATGGAAAATGAAAACATGGCATTAGAAGAACTTAGTATGATTATTCCAATAAAAGCTCCAATTATCCCATACATAATTAATGCATAAACAAATGAATTTTCACTTTCTTCATCCTTTTTATTGGAGCTTCCCATAATAGTTGATGTTCTTCTTCTATCAAGAGTTAGTTTAATCTTTAATATTATTCTCATCTTTTCATAATCTACGCCAAGCTTAGTGTACAGACCCTTAAATTTATCTAAAAATTTTAATAATTTATATTCTTCCATACATGCACCTATTTAATTATCCTTGAAATTTCTTGTGCTATTTCTTTATGATTATTAAATCCTGTTATATCATTAAATATTTCTTCTAGAGATCCTTCATTGCAATTTTCCTTAAGCTCTTTAAAGCTTCCATCAGCAACTATTTTTCCATCATTGAGAAGAACTATCCTGTGACTTATTTTTTCAACAACATCCATAATATGTGATGAATAAAAGATAGTCTTACCTTCCTTTGATAAAATTTCCAGAAGCTCTTTTACAATCATAACAGAATTAGCATCTAGTCCACTTAACGGCTCATCTAAAAATAATATTTCTGGATTATGAATAATGGCAGAAATAAGTATCAGTTTCTGCCTCATTCCCTTTGAAAAAGCAGAAATTCTAGTATTCAAGTAATTTTCTATTCCAAACTGACTCATAAGTTCTTTAGCTTTTCTCGTTGAATTCTCTACATCTAAATCGTATAATTCTCCAATAAAATTCAAATATTCTTTTGCAGTAAGACTTTCATATAAATCTGATACTTCTGGCACATATCCTATTTTCCTTTTATACTCACCTTTTGTATCTTTAATGTTTTCTCCAAAAATTCTCGCCTCTCCTTCATATCCATCTACTGTACCAAGGATAATTTTTATTGTTGTGCTTTTTCCTGCACCATTAGATCCTATATATCCAATAATTTCTCCTCTCTTAACTTGTAAATTAACACCTTTTAATACTTGTTTTGATCCAAAATTCTTTTTTAAATCTTTTAATTCCAATATTATGCTTTCCATAACTCTTCCCCATATCTTAGTTGATTTAGTTTTTTCTTTAATGATCTATCAATTTATAATATATATTTTCTATAAAAATACAGCATATAAAATTTTCTAGATTAGTAACCCTTAAAATCATTCTGCTATTACAATTCTCACTTAAATAAAACTCACCCTTTTCAAGGATTCTTAAATATTATTATAACATCTATCACTGAATTTTATAGATATTTTGTAAATAATACACTAAAATTCCAATATGCTTACAATTTATCAACTTTCAATATTTATCAGTTAATAATCTGATGTATTTTTTTAATTCTAAATGCCATCAATTAAATATCTAAAAAGGCTTTTCCCAACAATATGGGAAAAGCCTTTTTAGATACTTATAATTTTCTTCTAAATTAAAATTCCTTCACAGTGATCCATTTCATGTTGAATAATCTGTGCAACAAATCCTTTGAAAATATTCTTTCTCTTTTTAAAATTTCTGTCACGATATTCTACTTCAATAGAAGAATATCGTGTTGCCTTCTTTGTTCCTTCATGTGATAAACATGCTTCTTCATCTTCATAAGTAGCTACACTATGTGTTATTATCTTTGGATTAACTAAAGGAATAAACTCATCTCCCATTAAGGCTACAATAATACGCACATTCTCACCAATCTGATTAGATGCAAGTCCAACACATATATCTCTATTTGCCTTTGCAGTATCTATCATATCATCAATAATATATAAATCCTTTTTTGTCGCTTCTACTGCTTTTTGTGTTAATTTATCATTGTCTTTTACTATTTCTCTTACCATTTACATACTCCTGACAAAACTGTTCTTTTTCTAAATAATCTAATTTATTTTTTATAAGCACATCATTAATGCATTTCTCTTATCTACATAATCAAAAATAACACACAAATCTATACTACTATCTTTTTTTAGCTATCCACTTAGCATATGAACCAAAAATAATAATAAGTTCTAGCTTATATAAGTATATTATATTCATAATATACTTATACAACAAGTTTTAATTAACGTTTCTCTATCAATTAATTGTTCTGTTTCCATATTAAATTTCAACTTTAAATTATGTTCTAAGTACTCACTATTTTTCATATTTACTCTCACTTCTATTTTAATTTTAACTTTGCATTTTTAATGATAAAATTTTAAGAACGCTTAAAAATATCTTGTATAGATTGTACATTTATACTCTTTCTTTTTCAAACCTTATTATATTTTTTTATTTATTTTTTAATTTGAATCTTTTTAACATTTCGTTTAATATTTCAGCCTGTGCAATCAACTCTTCACTTGCTGCTGCACTTTCCTCGGAAGTTGCAGAATTTGACTGAACTACATCTGTTATCTGTTCTATTTCTTTTGTTATTTGATGTATTGAATTAGACTGATTTTCTGATGAAACAGCTATCTCACCGATAACCTCTGTTGTATCATTAACATTTTTAACAACTTCAGATAAATTTTCTGCACATTCTTTTGCCATATTCATTCCATCTTCAATTGCCTTTATAGTATCTTGTATTAATTTAGCTGTTTTTTGTGCAGATAATGTACTCTTATTAGCCAGGTCTCTTACTTCATCTGCTACTACTGCAAAGCCTCTGCCAGCCTCACCTGCTCTAGCAGCTTCAATTGCTGCATTCAATGCAAGAAGATCTGTCTGTGATGCAATTTCATCAATATCTTCTATAATTGTTCTTATTTCTTTTGAGAATTGTGCTATCTCAGACATAGAACATAGCATATCACTCATCTGCTTGTTACTATTTTCTACTTTTTCTACACAAACCTTTGCTAATTTATCTGCAGTATTTGTATTATCTGAATTCTTAGTAACCTGCTCACTTATTTCATGAATACTCTTTAATATCTCTTCTATTGATTCAGCTTGATGCATTGATGCATTTGATAAAAGCTGTGCAGTTTGAGACACTTGTCCCGCTCCAGTATTTACAGTATTTGATGCTTCTAGTATATCTATAAAAGTTCCATTTAAAGCTTGTAATATATTATCTAGTGATTTCTTCATTTCAATAAAGTCACCCTTATATAAATAACCAGTTTCAATATTCAATTCTCCGTTATCAATGCTGCTTAGTACCCTTCTTAAATCCGCAATATAATTTTGAAGGTTTTTACTCATATACTCAAATGTTGATGCCAATTCTCCTATTTCATCCTGTGAATCAACATTAATAGAAACATTTAAATCTCCTTCTGCTATTTTTTTTGATATATCAACAATATCTTTTATGGGATTAGCTATCTTATTTGAAATATATAATGATATAAATAGTGCACATATAATACCAATTACAATAAATAATATTGTTAATACTATTGATACAATCTGTACTACTAACAATTTGCCCATTACCTTTTCGCCATTTTGAACCTTAATATCCATAAGTTCTTCAAAATCCAATGATAATTTGTTTTCAAGAACACTTCCTTTTATTTTAAATATTTCTGCAGCTTCTTCTGAATCTCCACTCTTTTTTAGACCGATAACATTATCTACTACGCTTTTATATTTATTTAAGTTTTCTGATATTTGTGTATAAATCTCTATTTCCTTTTCTTCTCTACATCGTTCTTCAATCCTAGGCATATATTGATCTATTATTTCAAATCTTCTATCTAACCTGGCTGTTTCAATTACAAGTTCCTCATCATCTTCGATTCCAGTAATATCTCTTATAATATAAAGAGTTTTCTCTATTTCCTTTCCAACCTTTCCAATGTCTCCTTGAACAAAGCCATACTTGTCCAATGTATATCTATAATCATAGTTTGTTTTCAATAATAGTACTACACCAAGGATGCTGGAAACATTGGCAATAATCAAAACTAAAATGAATGATTTTTTAATTTTATTTCTAATTGTTATATTATCTAAAAATTTATCCAGTTTAAATAAGTTCACAATTATATTGTAGATTTTCTTTTCTACTATCTTATTTTTTACATTAAGATGCATATGTTTATCTTTCTTTTCTTTTTTTATTATTTTTCTTATTTTATCTAAAATTTTTTCTTTTTTAATTTTCTCCTCCATTACACTTCCCCTTTACTCATTCCATAGTTTTATTTTTTCTACTGTCATTTTGCTCATATCATCATTTAATTGTTCTACCCCCATTTTTTTCATTTCTTCTTGTATTTTATTCCACGAATCATCAAACTGGGATTCTGGCCCTAATATAACCTCTGTTATAGATTTTTGAGTATATTCATCTAATCTATTTTGAATTATTGCCATATCGCTGTCTGTAGGAATAATATACTGCCATTGCTGACCGTGTTTTGATACTCCTAATTCCTCTGCCTCAGGGAATAAATCAACCCAAGAATTAACACCATAAGCCTTTAATGTTTCTTTCTCTGCACTATTATAGGCATTCTCATAATTTTCAATACTATTTGTAGTATAATAATTTCCTGTGGAATCTAATGCCCCATCTCCTCTTTGAGGAAAGTAATTACTATATTTTCCTACTCCTGTATTAAAAGCAAAACTATTATCAGTATTTTTCTGTTTCTCAATCTCAGGTAAAAATATCCTTTTACCATTTTCTATTTTATAATGAACCCCTTCAATTCCCCAGTTTAATAAAACTTGAGCTTCATCCGATGCTAGCCAATCCAAAAATTCAAATGCTCTTTCTTTATTCTCACACGACTTGCTGATTCCTATACCATTACCACCACTAAATCCATAATCCTTTAAAGACTGATCTTTGTAAATTTCATTAATAGTTACAGGCAATGGTGCAAAAGTAGCTTCTTCATTTCCATTGTTAATTAAATTTTTCATGGATGATTCATAGCCCCATTTAGCATCAGAAATCCCAAGTACTACTCCTCTATCTAATTTACCTCTGTATGTACTATCATCTTGAGTAAATGATTCTGGATCTAACAATCCTTCTGCATTTAAATGATTCAGCCATTTGATATACTCTTTAACTTCTGGCAATTGAAATTTATATGTTGCTTTTTGACTTTCATCATCTATTTTAAATTGTCCATCATCGGGTATTCCAGCTGCTGATGATGCAATATTCCCAACTGTAATAAGCCATCTCCAATCACTTGCCATAAGTGATAATCCAATTGTTTTTTCTCCATTCGTCTCAGGGTATTTTTCTATATAACGTTTAAGAGCTTCCTCATAATCATAAATTGTATTTATCTTAGGATAACCTAATTCTTTTAATACTCTGTGTTGTAATTGCATTGTTCCATTAGGATTCCATTGAGCAGAGCTAACACCACTTGCTCCAACTGTATATATTGATTGATCCTCTAAACTATACCTTAATCTTTTTATTTGATCTCCATATAAATTTTTTAGATTTTCTCCTTTTTCTTCAAAATAATCATCTAGCTTTATAATTGCTCTTGCATCAATTAATTTTGAAGTATCTCCTTTTGCATAAATCAAATCTGGATAATCCTCTTTTGCAATCATAAGATCTATTGGTTTACTAAAGCTACTATCTGCACATATTATCTCTAAATTAACACCCGTAAGTTCCTTAATTTTACCTGCAACTGCATCATCAAATTTGGCTTCTCCTAAATCTTCTGAAATAAATAGTGTCAACGTTATAGGCGATGCATCTTTTAATTTATGTATTTTATCATTTAAATTAATCTTACATCCTATTAATGCATTACAAATTATTGTTGTCACTAATGTTAGTGAAACAATTTTAAATTTCTTCATTTTTAAATCCCCCTTATTATAGTTAAACTTTGTAAAGTAGCATTGTTTAGGATAATTATACAAATATTTATTATAGTTCTATAACGTTTACACAATAATTCATATTTTCCATTTATATTACCTTTTACTAAAGTTTATTGTATTTAACTTCATTATATATTTATAAAACTCAAGGATATACCTATAAATTTTGAGGTATTTTACATTATTTTTTAGTGTTTTATAAAATATATCTAAAAAATAATGTAAAATTAAAAATAAATGATTTTTTTGTCATAATGTGTATAAAAATATGAACACTATATATTTATTATTTTATTTCCTATAAAAATGATAGCTTCAAAGTATAACCTTTTTCAATTTTTGCTACAATCATATTACTAGAAAATAAAATTTTATCTTCTGCATGTTTCATTAAATTGTCTTTTTCAAAAATCATTTCACACTTTAATTTTGAATATAATTTTATAATTTTTGTATTTAATTTTATCTTACATATTCCATACTCTAAATTGGATTTTATATATATTTCTTTTATATATCCCTTGTTCCATTCAAAATCTAATTCAAATCCACCTCTTGCTTTTATTCCTTTTACATTCCCCTGCTTCCATTCCTTAGGTATGCATGGAAGTATCTCAATATATCCTTTATTGCTTTGAATCAGCATTTCAGAAATTGCTGCAGTACCACCGAAATTACCATCTATTTGAAATGGTGGACATACATTTAGTAAATTAGAAAATGTAAGCTTTTTAAGTAGTATCTCTAAATATTTATTGGCAGATTCTGAATCTTTTAATCTTGCAAACAAACATACAGCCCAGCTACAGCTCCATCCAGTATGTCCTCCACCATAAGTAAGCCTTCTTTCTAAAGATTTTCTACATGCTTCAAAGATCTCTTTATTATTATCTTCATTTATTTCGTTTCCAGGATATAATCCAAATAAATGAGATAAATGTCTGTGCCCCTTTTCAAACTCCTCAAAATCTTTAAACCATTCCTGTAACTGTCCAAACTTTCCAATTTTATAGGGATATAAATTGTTATAATAATTTTTTAATTCACTTCTAAATTTTTTATCTATTTCCAGGATATTTGCTGCATCAATACAATTTTTAAATAAATTTTTTGTAATGGACATGTCCATTGTAGAAGCAATACTCACACAACTTTTTTCTCCTTCTTCAGTTATAAAATTATTCTCTGGAGAAATTGATGGGCATGTTACTAAATATCCATTTTCATCTTCCATAAGCCAATCAACTAAAAATTCAGCACAGCTTTTCATTATTGGATACATTTCTTTTAAAAACTTAACATCATTAGTAAATTCATAATGTTCCCATATATGACTACAAAGCCATGCACCTGCCATAGGCCAATATGCCCATTCTGTACTTCCTCCTGTTGGTGATGTCTGCCTCCATAAATCAATATTATGATTAGCAGTCCATCCTCTACAGTTATATCTTATTTTTGCAGTTTCTTTTCCAACTTCTGATACTTCTCTTATAAATTTAAATAATGGTTCATGACATTCTTGCAGGTTACATACCTCTGCAAGCCAATAATTCATTTCTAAATTTATATTTGTAGTATAGTTACTACTCCATGCTGGTCTTAAATCTTCATTCCATATCCCCTGAAGATTAGCAGGCTGTGTTCCTTTTCTTGAACTTGAAATCAAAAGATATCTTCCATATTGAAAATAAAGAGAAATTAAACCTAAATCATTTTTATTTTCTTTAAAATTTTCTATTCTTTTATCGGTTGGTGTACTATTATCCGTAAAATCGGAATTTAATGTAAACTGTAATCTATCAAACAATGATTTATATTCTATTTTATGTGCGTTGTATAAATTCACATATGTTTTATCTCTAATCTTTTGTATTGAATTTTCACATAAATCATTTACATCTTTTCCTTGCGTTCCTGCTTCATTTTTATACCCATTAAAACTTGTATGAACTACTATTTTTATAATAACTTCATCTGCATCTTTTACTTTTAAAATACCATTCTCACTTTTTATATCTCCATTGATTCCATTTACTTCTAATACAGCTTTAAAATTCATGCCTCTTTTATCATCATAAATTACAGGTTTTTCTCCATCTTCGTATGAAGGAAGCACATGTATAGGAGCCTTACCTAACAATGATATTGAATTTTTATTTTCTGTCACTACAGTATACCTAAGTAAACTATCGAAGGATGCTTTAAAAGATATTTTTCCTTCTTTACTGCTTTCAAATTTAATCACAATTGCATTATCAGATTTAGAAATAAAAGTTGTCCTTTTATATCTAATATTATTCATAGTATATTTTACACATGATGATGCATCTTCTAGATTTAAGTCTCTTTCATAATCTACATAGTCTCCTTCATTATCAAAATCAAAATATAAATTTCCAAGAGGAAGATATGATTCATTCCAGGGTCCTAATAATTTATTATTTATTATATTTTCGCTTTTACAATACTTACCTTCAAATATGAGTTTTCTTGCCTTTTCCAGATCATCTATAAAATTTTCGTCTGTTTCTTCTGTTATTGGTACTCCTGACCATAGTGTATCTTCATTTAACTGTAATCTTTCTCTATATACACCTCCAAATACCATAGCTCCAATTCTTCCATTTCCTAATGGAAGAGCCTCTACCCATTTTTCTGCTGGTTTTGTATACCATAATCTCAATTTATCATTCACAAATATCTCTCCTTTAAATGAATTTTTTTGTGCTTATCTTTAGTATTAATTTATCTTGTAGTCTTAACTCTAGAAAAGCTTAAGCAGTAAATTATTACTACTTAAGCCCCTTATTTTAAACTATATAATCTTTATCTAACTTGATAGCCTTTGATAGTCTTATGTCTTTTACTGAACTTCCTATAAAGATGTTAAACATTCCACTTTCTACAACCCACTTTTTATGCTCTACACTATAATAAGCTAATGATTTTTTATTTAAGTTAAGCTTAACTTCTTTAGTTTCTCCTGGATTAAGAGTGATTTTTTCAAATTTCTTAAGTTCGACCTTCGGTCTATCTACACTTGCTTTTTCATCATTAACATAAACCTGTGCAATTTCCTTTCCTACAAATTTCCCTGTGTTTGTAACTTTGAAATTAACTTCAATTTCTACATCGTCTTCTTGCTCATTCACACTTACATTTAAATCATCATATTTAAATTCTGTATATGAAAGTCCATGACCAAAACAGAATAATGGTTCAACATCATATGTTGAAAAATATCTATATCCTACATATATACCTTCACCATAATTTACTGTTTCAGTTCCTGGGAATTCTCCAAGCTTATTAGCTGGACTATCTTCTAATTTTCTAGGGAATGTAACTGTAAGTTTTCCTGAAGGATTTATATCTCCAAAAATAACTTCTGCAAGTGCTCTTCCCCCTTCCATTCCGTTATACCAAGTCTGCACAACAGCATTTGCATCATCAATCCACTCTGACATATCAACAGGTGCTCCGCTTGAAATTACTACTGTTGTATTTTCATTTGCCTTAAGCAGATTTTTAATAAGCTCATCCTGTTCATATGGAAGTATAATATCAGATTTATCGTATCCTTCACTATCAATTCTACGTTTTATCTCTTCATCCTTGCTTACTGATAACGCATTGTCTTCTAATTGAAGATCTTCTGCTACATGCTTTAATCCACCAACAAAAATTACTGCATCTGCATTCTTAGCTGCTTCAACTGCTTCTTCAATCAGCTCTTTACGATTTTCTTTATCTGCACTATATCCTTTTACAAATTGTACATCTGTGTTTCCGCCCAATCTCATTTTAAAGCCTAATAAAGGTGTTATTTCATATAGTGCTTTTATTTCAGCACTTCCACCGCCATTTGAATGAGTAACGTTTGCATTTTCACCTACAACAACTAATTTTTTAATTTTCTTATCTTGTAATGGAAGTACATTTTTATCATTCTTCATTAGAACTATAGACTCTCTAGCTACATCTAATGTTACCTGTCTATGTTCTGGTGCATTGTAAGTTCCCTTTTTTCTATGTTCAGAATTTACATTTAACTTACACATTAGTCTAAGAATTCTTCTTATCTTATCATCTATAACCTCTTCTTTAATCTTACCTTCTTTTACTGCCTTTACTAAAGGTTTTGCAAAATAATATTCATCGAAGTTATATGTTACATTCATTTCAATATCAAGACCTGCATTAGCTGCAAGTTCAGTATCATGTACTGCACACCAGTCAGAAATTACTACTCCATCAAAGCCCCATTCTTCCTTTAATATGCCTTCTAATAATTCTTTATTATGTGAACAATGATATCCATAAAGCTTGTTATACGCACTCATTATAGAATATGCATCACCATCTTTTACTGCTTTTTCAAAAGCAGGAAGGTATATTTCTCTAAATGTTCTCTCATCAACTATTGCTTCAACATTTAATCTTTCTGTTTCCTGATTGTTAACAGCAAAATGTTTTACACATACAGAAACATCATTTTCCTGTACACCTTTTATAAATGGAACAGCCATTTCTCCTGATACATATGGATCCTCTGACATATACTCAAAGTTTCTACCACATAGGGGACTTCTAACTATGTTTATTCCAGGCCCAAGTATTACATCCTTACCTCTTCCTCTTGCTTCAGCTCCAAGCACCTGACCACTTTTATATGCTAAATCTTTATTCCAAGTTGCTGCTAATGCTAAGCTACAAGGTAAATAAGTCACATAATCATCTGAATTTCCTATTGGAACCCAGCTATCATCTGGAAATTCATGTCTTACCCCAATTGGTCCATCAGACATTTTTAAAGGCGGAATATTTAATCTTTCTACCCCATCAGTTCTGAATAATCCAGCACCATGAACCATTGCAGACTTTTCTTCTATTGTTAATTTTGAAATTAATTCTTCTATAATTTCTAAATTCATAATTATCTTTCCTTTCTTAATTTATGTTTTTATAAGCCTATATTAATATTGTTCTTCTCTAGCAAAGGCATCTATTTTCTGCTAAAAGAAGAACAACTACTTTTTTTATATTATTTTAATTTACAAATTACTTCACAAACTCCACTTGGAATTATTATTTTAGTATCATTTCCAACCACTTCAAATGTTAATCCATTAGCGTCTGAAACATTAGTAACATCTTTTAGGACTAAGTTCCATGGCTTATCTGTACCAGTAGATTTAATATTTATAATACTTCCATCTTTTAATACACTAACAGCTAAAGTTTCATTTCTCTCCATATCTAAAACTTTTGTGCATGCTTCTGCTTTATCAGCTAAGTCATATGCTAAAACAGAAACATCTTCTCTGAAATCATAATCTGGTCTTGTGTTATCATGTCCTACAGCTAATAAGCTATTTTCTTTAACCATCATTGGGATGCTTAAATAGTCATGATACTCTTTAATCCATCTTCCACCGTCATATTTCTTTCCAGTTATAAAGTTAGTCCATTTACCTTCTGGAAGATAATATTTTGCTTCTCCTTGATCATTGAATATAGGTGCAACTAATATTGAATCTCCTAGCATATACTGTTTATCTAAGTATGTGCATGCATCATCATCTTGATATTCCATTACCATTGATCTCATTACTGGAATACCTATTCTGTTTGCATCATCAGCAGTCTTGAATAAGTATGGCATTATACTGCATTTTAATTTACTGAAGAATCTTACTACTTCTGAAGCGTCTTCATCATAAGCCCATGGAACTCTGTACGATGTACTACCATGTAATCTACTATGTGATGATAATAAACCAAATGCTACCCATCTCTTATAAACATCAGCTGTAGATGTGCTTTCAAATCCTCCAATATCATGGCTCCAGAAACCAAATCCAGACATACAAAGTGATAAACCACCTCTTAAGCTTTCAGCCATTGATTCGTAATCTGATTCACAATCTCCACCCCAGTGTACAGGGAATTGTTGTCCACCTGCTGTTGCAGATCTAGCAAATACAACTGCCTCATCTTCACCTTTAATTTCTTTTATAGTGTTAAATACTACATTATTGTACATTTGAGTATAGTAGTTATGCATCTTGTATGGATCTGAACCATCGAAGTATTTTACTCCTTCTGTTGGTATACGTTCACCGAAATCAGTTTTGAAACAGTCAACGCCCATTGCCATTAATTCTTTTAATTTACTGCTGTACCATGTACATGCATCTGGATTAGTAAAATCAACTATTGCCATACCTGGTTGCCACATATCCCACTGCCATACATCTCCATTAGTTCTCTTTAATAAGTAACCGCCTTCTTTTGCTTCTTCAAATAATTTAGATTCTTGTGCTATATATGGATTTATCCATACACAGATATTTAAATCTTTTGATTTTAATCTTTCAAGCATTCCTTTTGGATCTGGGAAAACTCTCTTATCCCATTCAAAATCACACCAGTTAAAATCTTTCATCCAAAAACAGTCAAAGTGGAATACTCTAAGTGGTATATCTCTATCCTTCATTCCATTAACAAATTCATTTACTGTTTTTTCATCATAATTTGTTGTAAATGAAGTAGAAAGCCATAAACCAAATGACCATGCTGGTGGCATTGCTGGTTTTCCTGTTAATGATGTATAATTTTCAATTACTTCTTTCATTGAATCTCCACCAATTATGAAGTAATCTAAACATTCACCTGGTACACTAAATTGTACCTTTGTAACCTTTTCTGACCCAACTTCAAAAGATACTTTTTCTGGATGATTAACAAAAACACCATATCCTTTATTAGTTAAATAAAATGGTATACTCTTATATGATTGTTCAGTGCTTGTACCACCATCTTCATTCCAAATGTTTATTGTCTGACCATTTTTAACAAATGGGGTAAATCTTTCACCTAAACCATATACTAATTCACCAACACTTAATTGAAGTTGTTCTCTCATATATGTCTTTTCAGGATAGTCTAAAAAATCCTCTTCTTCAGTCTTTACATAAGCCATTCCTCTGTATTTACTTGAAGTTAATTTTTGTTCACCTCTAAAAAATCCCATTTCAACTGTTTCTTTGTTGAAATCCATTTTAAGGTTTCCTGTTTGAAAAACAATATTTTTCTCATCTTCATTTATTAATACATTTGAATCATTTTTCTCATATATTTCAAAACCTGGAGTCTTAGCTTCTGTACCCATGTAATGATAAGCTCTAACTCTTATAACATTTTTCATAGGAGATGATATTTTATAAGTTATAACAGGACCTCCAAGTGTGCATCCTCTGTTATAAATCTTAGTGCAAGGTGCATATAATGTTAAAACATCATCTTCTATTTTTGTACTATAAATTTCTTGTGGACTAAATGTCTGAACTCCAGTCTTATTTAACCAACATCCATTACTAAATTTCATGATAATATTCCTCCTAATTGTTTTTATTTTATATAATAATTTTTTATTATTTCCTAGTTTTCACTTTGATTATACATTGTGCATCTGTAATCGTATACTTTAAAAATTTTATATATTTTACCGTATTAATTATACTTTTTGAGTTAATCTTTAAAATTTCCTAGTAAATCACCCATGCATTGTTAAAATAATAACCTCCCTTCATCGATTATATTGTCATTTTATCACTGAGAACCTACAACGTATTGTTCATTTTTTACTTATTATTGTCAATTATTATCTTTTAACCTAATTCTTTTAGATTCATTTCTATATTTTGCTGGTGTGTTATTATAAGCTTTTTTAAAAATTTCTATGAATGATTTTACATTTGAAAATCCATTATTTAAAGCAATCTCTGTTATGGATGCCTCTGTATTGATCAGTTCCTTATAGGAATGATATAGCCTTATCTTATTTAAATAACTATAAAAGGTTTCTCCAGTATTTTTCTTAAAAAATCTTGAAAAATAAGTTGGGGCCATTCCTATCTCTCTTGAAATATCACTAAGTGATAAATCCAAATCATAATTTTCTTCCATATATGTAATTGCTCTTTTTATATTAACTTCTCTTTTTTCTTCAATATTGTAGATGTTACCAACTTCTTTTTCTTTAAGGCATTCCTTAAATAAAATGTTACACAGTTCCATTAAAACTATTGACATATTAAGCTCATAAAAATTCTCTTTGTTTGTATATATTTCTCCACATTTTACAATCAAATCCTTTATCTTTTCCTTGGAATCTTCCTTTTCTTCAAAATCAAAATAATACGAATCTATATTTGGAAAATACTTTTTTAATAATTCATAAGATAATAATATTGTTATGGCTTTTATTTTGTTTTTATCATTAGCCCAAGTTTCATGTAATTCTCCACTATTAACAAAAAAAATCTCTCCACACTTAACATCAATATACTTATTATTAATTTTTCCTTTTATTTCTCCACATAAAACTAAAACAAACTCCAAATTATTATGCCAATGTAATGGATAATGGCAATTTTCCCCCTTAGAATTCCCAATATATATTTTGGCTGGTATTAATAAATCTGTTTCTATTTTTTCTTTATAAAATCTCATACTCATTCCTTCCTCTAAATTAAAAAGATAAGAACTTAACACTGATAAATCAATGTTAAGTTCTTTTTAATAGAAATTATATTTTATTTATTCCAAAGTTTAATTCTTTCTTTAGTTAAATCAGTCATTCCTTGATTTACCTTATCAATTCCATATGAATTAAGAGTTGATTGAATTTTATCCCATGCAGCATCAAAATCTTCTTCTTTTCCTAAAATAGCTTGAGTTACTGCCTTTTGAACATAGTCATCAGCTTTCTTTTGAATTATAGCCATATCACTATCACTTGGAATATTATATTGCCATGCTTGACCATGTTTAGATACTCCTAACTCTTCTGCTGGTGGGAAGAAATCACACCAAGAATCTTTATTGTAAGCAGCTATAGTTTCTTTTTCTGCTGTATTATAATTTGCCTTATAAGTTTCTATAGTATCAGATGAGTAATAATTTCCTGTAGAGTCTTTTGCTCCATTTCCTCTCTGTGGGAATGGATAAATGTAATTTCCGATTCCTGTGTTATGAGCAAAATCTTTGTCTGTATTTTTTTGTTCTTGTACTTCTGGTAAGAACTTTCTTACTCCATTTTCAACTGTATAATGTTTTCCTTCTATTCCCCAGTTTAATAAAACCTGTGCTTCATCTGAAGCTAACCAGTCTAAAAACTGGAATGCTCTTTCTTGATTTTTGCTAGTTGAGGAAATTGCAACTCCCCATCCGCCTCCAAATCCATAATCCTTCATTGTCTGATCTTTAACATTTTCATTTAATGTTACTGAAAGTGGTGCAAAAGTTCTTTCTGGTGTACCTGCTGCTATTAACGATTTCATTGAACTATCATAATCCCATTTAGCATCTGTAATACCAAGAACTGTACCTTGAGCTAATTTTGATTTATAAGTATCTTCTTTTTGAGTAAATGATTCTGGATCTAATAATCCTTCTGCATTCATATGATTTAACCATTTAAAATATTCTTTAACTTCTGGTAATTGATATTTATAAACAGCTTCTTGAGTTTCATCATCTATTTTAAATTGTCCATCATCAGGAATTCCTGCAACAGCTCCAGCTATATTACCACAAGTTATAAGCCATCTCCAGTCACTTGCCATAAGCGACATACCAATTGTTTTTTGTCCATTAATTTCTGGATATTTTTCTTTATATGTTCTAATTGCATTTTCATAATCTTTTAAAGTCTTTATTTCTGGATATCCTAAATCTTTTAAGACAGCATTTTGAATTTGCATTGTGCCATCAGGAGCATATATTTTTGTTTCAACACCATAAGTACCTACAGTATATATACTAGGGTCTTTTTCACTATATCTTAATCTCTCTATCTGATCACCATATAGTGTCTTAAGATTTGCTCCTTTCTTATCTATATAATCATCAAGAGGAATAATTGCACCTGCGTCGATTAATTTTCCTGTATCACCTTTTGCAAATATTAAATCAGGATAATCACCACTTGCAATCATCAGTGGAATTGATTGAGTATCACCAGCAACTGGATGACTTATTTTTAATGTAACCCCTGTAATCTCCTTTATTTTTTCAGCTACATCATCTGTAAATGGCATATCCTGAGATGCATCACAATTAAAAAACTCCAATGTTATAGGTGACGTGTCCATTTTTCCTGATGAAGAAGTTGCTCCTGTTTCCTTTGAAGAACTACCACATCCGATAAAAGTTCCAGCTATTAATGATACCGATAATATCACTGATAAAATTTTTCTCTTTTTCATAAATATATCCCCTTCTTTAAATACTATTTTTGATAACCTCTATATTTATACATTAAGGATTAGCCTAATTTTCTCGACTAATCCATAATTATCTTTAAGAACAAACAATTAGCTTTTAACTGCTCCAAGAGTCATACCGCTTACAAAATATTTCTGTACAAATGGATAAACTAATAATATAGGAACAGTTGCCACCATTGTAATAGCCATCTTTATTGATTCTGGATTAACCCCTGCTGCTGACTGTGCTAATGGATTATTAGGATCTGCCATACTACTTGCTGCATTATCCATTACTTTCATAAGTTCATACTGTAATGTTGTAAGACTATCATTAGATCTTGCATATAAATAAGTATCAAACCAGCTATTCCATTGTCCTACGGCTATAAATAATGCTACAGTTGCAATTACTGGAAGGCATAATGGAAGAATTATCTTAAAAAATATTACAAAATCATTAGCACCATCAACTTTAGCTGATTCATTTAATGCTGGTGGAAGTCCATCAATAAATGATCTTATAACTATAACATTAAATGCACTTATTAAACCTGGCAATATGTAGACTGAAAAATGATTTATCAAGCCTAATTCTCTTATTACCATATATTCTGGAATTAATCCTCCACTAATATACATTGTTAATACAAAGAGAATTGTTATAATTTTATTGAATACAAATTCTCTTTTACTTAGTACAAAAGCAACCATGGCACTTGCAATAACACCAGTAGCTGTACCTATTACAGTTCTTAAAATTGACATAATCAATCCTTGTTTAAGATTACTGCTTCCTGAGAATATTTCCTTATAGTTAGTTAATGTAAATTCTCTTGGCCAAATATGAAGTCCGCCTCTTACTGTATCGTTTGCATCATTAAATGATATTGCTAAAACATTAAGAAATGGATATACGGTTACAATAGTTATTACGACCATTAATATTAATATAAATATATCTAATATATCAAACCTATGTTTGCCTATCTTCATTATAATTTTCCTCCTTATAAGTTTTTATATAATACTTTGTTCTCCGATTTTCTTAGCAAACTTATTAGCACCAAATACTAGGATAATTCCTATTACAGATTTAAATATACCAATAGCTGTACCAAATGAATATCTAAACATTCCAATACCATAATCTAATGCATATTTATCTAATACTAAAGATTTATCTGCAACTATACTGTTTCCTAATAACATCTGCTTTTCAAAACCAATGTTTATTAAATTACCTATGCTCATTATTAAAAGTACTATTATAGTAGGTTTAATTGAAGGTAATGTAATACTTATAATCTGTCTTATTCTACTAGCTCCATCAACTCTTGCTGCTTCATACATTTCTGGATCTATAGATGTTATAGCAGCTAGATATATAATTGCATTCCATCCCATTTCCTTCCACACATCACTGACTGTAACGATTCCCCAGAAGTAATTAGGATTAGATGTAAACTGAATTGGAGCATCTATTAAATTAAGAGCCATCAGTAATTCGTTTACAACACCTGAAGTAGAAAGCATGCTTGTAACTATGCTTGCTGCAACTACCCATGATATAAAGTGAGGCAGATAAGATATAGTCTGTACACATTTTTTAAACTTCTTTGCTTTAAGTTCATTTAAAAGTAATGCAAATCCAATTGCACATACTGTTCCGAAAACTAAACTTAATACGCTCATTGCAAGTGTATTTTGTAATGCTTGATAAAATAATGGTTCATTAAATAATTCTTTGAAATGTTTAAATCCTACCCAGGTCTGATTTAATATAGATTTTCCAGGTTTATAATCCTGAAAGGCCATTATCCATCCAAATAATGGAGTATACTTAAATATTATAAGCCATATAACAAATGGCAGTGACATAAAAATCAAAAATTTCTGTGTCTTCATTTTTTCCCATAGCTTATGAGCTTTTTCTGATATACTTTCTTTTTTTTCTTCTTCTCTGTTTTCTTTCTCAACAACTGAGATATCCATAATACTATTTCCTCCCTTAACTCTTTATTAATTACTTAATATTCTATAGTCAAATTGTATAATTTATAGTGTTATTCAACTACCTGAAAAAATGTATATGTTTTCATGCAATAATTAGTGTTACCTATAAAATTAGATGTAAAGCACATTAAAAAATTGTGTATTTTATATAAAATATACCTTAATTATTATACTTTTCTTTTATAGCTTCTTTTAATTGTTCTATTGTTGATATCTGAATTTTTAATATTAAATAACTTAATACACTTGAACCAAATAGCAATCCTACAAATGAAATTCGTGCAGTTCTTATTATCCATAAAATTATAATGCTCATAGCAAGACATGTTAGACTTTTATGAAATTTCTTTATTGTCAAAACAAGTGAAGTTTTTAAAAGAAATAATATTTTTACGTTATATCGTGATACTATTAAATATCCATACATTGCAACTAAACAAATAACAAATATTATAATAAACATAAAATACATTGGAACTATTTTGTGCATTGAAATAAAGTAAATTATATCAAAATATAATATACTTATTATGCTGTTAAATATAGCACCTACTATTATGCCTTGTAGAAAGTTCATTTTATAAAAATGAAAAAAATCTTTCAATGGAGATATATCTTTTTCCCTAATAAATTTCCCCATAGTAGAAAATAAAGTTGAAAGTGCTGGTCCAATACTTATTGATAAAATTAATGTAATGACTTTGGAATTTCCATTATATAAAAATCTATAAATTAATAATGGACAAATACAAAATAAAAAGCACATATTTGTTATAAAAAAATACATTATATAATTTGATATGACATAAAATTTGTTATTGATTAAATCCTGTTCATTTCTCATATTATCATCCTTTCATATATCTGTTCTTATGATAATAATACTTTGTTCTATTCATCCAGAATACTTGAATAATTATATATAATTATCCCTAATTTTTAGTCATATATAAGTAATAAATTTTCATCTTACTAAAATTAATCTAAATTTATATATGAGTCATTTGTTAAACTCTATATTTTATAAACACAAAAATAAGTGTAGATATTTACATCATATTCTATGATTTTCATCTACACTTATATAGTAATGAATAAAACCATTGATCTTTTTATGTATCAATAATCTTTAACCTTATATGTTAATTTGTATCTTTTAATTCATCTGCTTTATATTTAGAGCAATTAGAATCTAAGTAATCTATTTTATTCTTAAAAATTCTTCAATTACAAACCTTGCTGACCCTAATAAATATGATTCCTTAAACTTTGTTATTTCAACTTTACATATACTTTCATCTAAAAATAAATTATCCTTATATATAACATTTTTAAGATTATCCATTTCATTTATTAAAATATTATTGATTTCTCCACCAATAACAATAATTTTAGGGTCAAAGAGCATAGTTAAATTAGAAATTCCTGCTCCAAGTATATCTATATATTCAGTTAATACCTTTTTGATAGTTTCGTCATTCATATTATACAAATCTTCAAATTCTTCAACCTCATTTATACTATTTCCACTTTCATTATAAGCATCTATAAGCGCATTTTTAGACGTATATGCTTCGAAGCAACCTTTAGCACCACATTTACATAGTTTGCCTCCTATTTTTATCTTCATATGTCCCATTTCACCTGCACAATTACTGCTTCCTTTGTATATATTTCCATTAATTATTATTCCAAGTCCTAGACCATCAGTTATTGATACATATAAAAGGTTATCTACTAAATCCTTTTTATTTAAATATTCATAATACGCCGATAAATTAGCTTCATTTTCTATATATATAGGTACATTTAAATACTCAAATTTTTCTTTAAGATTAACATTATTAACATTAAGAAGATAACATCTTTTTATAATTCCATTATCTGAATCAACAGTTCCAGGTACTGATATCCCAATTCCTAATAACTGTTTTTCATCTATATTATGATTTTTGAGAATGTCTGATATATTTTCCTTTACTAAATTTACTATATTATCTATACCATCATTATTGTGTCTTACTTTTATTTTCTCAATTTCTTTGTTTTTTACATTTATTAATAGCAACTTTACATGTTTGGGCGTTAATGCAATTCCTAAAGCATAACTACAATTCTCTTTCAATTTTATAGCCATTGCTTTTCTGCCACCAGTAGATTCCATTGGCCTCACATCTTCTACAATTCCTTCTTCTTTTAACTCTGTAATATTGGTTGAAACTGTAGTAATACTTATATCCAAACTTCTTGATATATCTAACTTTGTTATCTCATCTTTTTCTAATAACAACTTTATAATCTTTTTTCTATTTGTTTCTTTAATCTTACTGTGATTTACTTCCATCAATTTTCTAGGCTTCCCCTTTCTAAAGCTGACTTTTCCTCTACTTATAAGTTAATCATAATCTTATTATAATGGCAATTAAATTATATATTTTTATTTATTATTGAATATTGTTTTATTAAAAATTAATCATAAAAATAAAGTTAGTAAAAGTACATAAGATGTTGTTCTTTTACTAACTTCATATATTTTTTATATTCTACCACTTATAGAATGCACGTATCTATTTATTTAAAATTTGTTTTCTCGATTATTCATGACTGCATTTGTGATCAGAATCATGACTTCCACATCCGTGACTTCCACAAGTATGTTCACCTTCATGCTTATGATGTGAGCACTCTGTATTTGGATTATACGATAAGTTTCCACTTAAAAATGACTGTACTTGCTCATCTGCATTTCCTCTAGCACCTGGATATATTTCTATATTATTTGAAGCTAGTGCATTTTTTGCACCACCTCCTATTCCACCACATATCAATACATTAACATTTTTATCTTTTAAGAATCCTGCTAATGCTCCATGACCACTTCCATTAGTATCAACAACTTCACTTGATACTATTTTACCATCTTCAACATCATATAGCTTAAATTTTTCACTATGCCCAAAATGTTGAAAAATTTCTCCCTCATTATAAGTTACTGCAATTTTCATATTATTATCTCCTTTCAATAACATACAATTTTCTTTTTTTATATTTTTATTCTGACAGCATTTGCTGCTACATAATTCATAATTGCCACCAGAAATAATAAGCCCTGTTCCTTCAACTAAAAATCTAGAAACCTTCTTCCTCGCATCCATGTATAAAGCTTGAAATGTAGCTCTTGAAACCTTCATCTGCTTTGAACTTTCTTCTTGTGTAAGTCCCATATAATCCATAAGCCTTATAGCTTCATATTCTTCTATGTCTAATACAATTCTATTATTATTTTTAAAGCTTTGTGATTCAAATTCACTGCATTTTGGCATTCTGCAGACTCTCCTGAATTTATTAGGTCTCGGCATTGATCCACCTCCAAACAACATACTTGTAAAATTAAATACTAATTTTTATTCAGACGTAAAAATTTTTTCATTTCATAATTTTGTATATTTATATTATATCACAAAGTTATTGACATATGTTAATAACTTTGTGATATTAAAAATTTATTTATACAAATTCAGTATTTTGTCATAAAAATACTGATAAAATCTATAAAATATGGTGATCTTCATTTTATAAATTATTTAATCCTAAAAATTATATGTGTTATATTATAAAAAACAATGCATATGTGAACTTAGTTCACATATGCATTGTAATATTGTCTTATTAATTTTATATGTTATATTTCATTATAAGATTACAAAAATCACAATGTATATTAACTTTGTAAAAACTTATATGGAATAAATATCCGAAAATTCAATATCATATTTTTCAACTTTTGATACTATCTGCTTTGTATATGTATAATTTTCTTTTTTCTCTTCAACTAATGTAATTGGAAGTGTAAACACAAATTTTGTACCTATCTCTTCAGATGTATCCACATAAATTCTTCCACCATGCTGTTCTACAAGAAGTTTCACTAAAAACAACCCTATGCCTGTTCCTTCTGCTTTTCTTGTAAATAAATTTTGTGACTGAGTAAATCTCTCAAATATTCTTTCTTTATCATCTTCAGATATTCTATCTCCATCATTTTTTACGTTTATAATAACCTCATTACTTCCCTTATCAATGTCAATTATTACATCAATATTTCCATTTTCATTTGTATACTTTAATGCATTTGAAAGTAAATTAAGCATTATACGTTCTATTTTCATTGGATCACATGATAATATAACCTCTTCTTCCATTGTATCAAAGATAATATTTCTTTTGTTTTCCTTTAAATAACCTGACAATGAAATCACAATGTCTTCAACTATACTAATTATATTATAGTTTCCCAGTTCCAAATTATAAATTCCACTATCAATTTTAGTAATATCCATTATATTATTTACTATTTTTAAAAGCCTATAAGAATTCTGTTTAATTCCTTTAAGATACTTTTTTATCATTTGTAAATTATCTATGTTATTATCTTGTACAATAAGTTTATCATATAATACTTGTACTGTGGTAAGGATTATATTTAATGGTGTTTTAAATTCATGGGACATATTAGCAAAAAAATCTGTTTTTAAACTTTCTATTTCAATTGTTTTTTCTAATTCATTCTTTTCTTTTTCTAATTTTAGCCTATAAGTTATATCTTTTCCTGTAAGAAAAAATTTATCGTCTTCCACAATATATCTTATATTCCACATTACGCTTCTATATTCATTATCTTTACACAAATACCTTATTACAATTCCTTCTATTTTATTACATACTTTTGCGGCTTCATACATTCTTTTAATCTTTTGCTTATCATCAGGATGTCGTAAACTTTCTATACCATTTTTACTATTAATTTCTTCAATACTATATCCTAAAAATTTCTCTAAACGTTTTTTGCTACTTTCATTTTCAAAATAAAATTGCTTAGTATTAGATATAACGCAAAAATCTATTGCATTATCTAAAAAAAGTTGTAGCTTTTTTTCACTTTCTTTTCTTTTGTGGATTTCTACTTTATACTTATTTGTAAGTATTCTGTTTTTTATAATTACTCCCAATCTATTGCATGTATTTATAATCACATCTTCCTGAATTATTGGAAATGTTTCTTTGCAATCATAATGAATATTTAATACACCGATTAATTCATCTTCAAACTCTATTACATATGTTCTTAAATAATATTTTTTAGAATTTATTATATATTCTCCTTCTAAATACTTTTTATCTTTCTGAGCTTCTATACATTTGTCCTTATATTCTTGTGTTATATCCAAACTGAAATTTTTACTAATTACATCATTATCGTATGTTTTCAAAAAGATATTCATTTTTTTCTTTTCTTCATCAAGTATTAATACTGTTATTCCATTGGCTTTTAATGTATTTTTTAAAATATAGGGCAGTTCACTTTTATTATCTATATTTTTATTATCTAGTAATGTTAATGTACTTTTTTCTATTTCCTTATAAAGCGTCTCATTAATTGTTATATCTCTTCCAATTCCCCCAATTAACTTTAAATTAGGATTATTGCTATTGATTATCATCCTTGAAACTTCAAAAAAAACCTTATATTCCATATTAACAGGTGTTTTTCTATTTAATACCGTTCTTTCATCTGATAAAATTTCTCTATCTTCAGCTAAAAATAATTCTGATGTCTCTTTATCTCTAATCTCATAGTCATTCTTCCCAATTATATCTTCTGGTTTTACACCCGTTACATCTGCATAAGCTTTATTTACATATTTATATATGCCATCACTACCTTTAATCCAAACTGTATATGGAATATTATCTATTAAATCTTTTAACTCATTTCCAATATATTTATTAGTATTACTGTGATCATCTATCATGTTTTCCTCCATATAAGTTAGCTCTCAGATTCATAATCAGAACTTCTGTTACTATTCTCCATTTCATGTTTTAATTTTATTTTAAATATAGTTATCTTTTTACAAAATCATATATTTAAAATACTTTTTATTTGAATTTTAATAATTTATTTAAATACTTGGGAAAGTAATATTACTATATTTTTCAAATTTTTCTTTTGTACTTTTTAAATTTTCTTCATTATAAAATCCACCCTGTGTTACACCAATTTCTTTAACATGATGCCTTCTTCCTTCTGAAGTGGTACGATCACGAATTAGTCCATTTGAATCAATAATAAATTTCCATTTTCCTTCATTTGTTTTTTCTAGTGTTCCTCCTGCACCGCAAACTTGACACTCAACATCAAACTTTATTCCATCCCATTGAGGTTCCCCTAAAATCAAAGCATTAGAATGACAGTTTGGACACCACCCCATATCATCATCTCCAAGCCATTCTCTTTCAGAAGCTGGTGTATTTAAAGATTTCATTATATTCTCACCAACTTTATGTGCTCTTTCAATCATTGAATCATCAAGCAAACATTGTTTTGGTGCTGCAACTCTTGTGGCCATATACATATCAATAACCTTATAATCATTTAATGTACATGTTACTTGAAGTGCTTCTAATGACATAGATTGCCATGCACGTGTAGAACCTCCTACTGAAATCAATCCTGCGACTTTATCTTTATGAACCGTCTCTCCAATTGCCTCCAAAAAAGGTGTCTCGTAACATAAATTTCTCTGCATAAATCTTAAAAAAGCAGCATTAGGCATTAAATAATATGTAGGAATAGAAACTATAATTGCATCTGTCTCAAGCATCACATCCATAATTTTCTTTTTATCATCCTTATTTTCTAATATGCATGGTACTTTTTTTCCTTCAACTACTCCCTGAGTACATGCTGTACAGCCTGTACAATCAAATATATTATAGTCTTTAAGATTTATCATCTTTACATCAGCACTTTTTTCTTTGCAAGCCAAAAGTGCTTCTTTTAATAAAATTTCCGAATTTGAATCTCTTCTTCCTGCTGTTATACCTAATACTTTAAAACTCATAACATTCTCCTTCACACTATAATTTTACGTAATTGGTAAAATTAATATTTTAATTATTAATTTATTATATCATATTTTACTAAAATATACTTTTAAGTTCATATATTCCTATTTAACAACATTATAGTACATAATTTTACTATTTTATACTTTTAGGATATAAAAATATTTTTAATTTAGATATAATATAATACATGACAATTAATTAGAATTTATGATATGATTTTATATTGTGAAATGCAATTAACTTTCTATAAGTATATAAATAAAATACTATTAAACTTAAGGAGAAAAAATAATGCTTATTATTAAACGAGACAAAAGTGTAGAGGATTTTAATCCTGATAAAATTAAAAATGCTATTTTAAAATCTATGAAGTTTGGCATAGGAAATATAAACGAAAATATTGCAGATGAAATATCTATAAATATATATAATGTCTTCGTAAATGAAAAGACACCACCAACAGTTGAACAAGTTGAAAATTTAGTTTATTACGAATTAGTTAAAAATGGTTTTGAAGGTGTTGCAAAAGCCTATGAAGGCTACAGAGCTGTTCAAGAATTCAAAAGACATAAAAATACCACTGACGAAGGCATAATAAGTCTCCTAAACAGTACTAATGAAGATGTATTAAAAGAAAATTCAAATAAAGATGGAAATATTGCTGCAACTCAAAGAGATCTAATTGCAGGAGAAGTAAGCAAAGATATAGCGAGACGTAAATTATTGCCTACAAATATTGTTCAAGCGCATGATGAAGGGATACTTCATTATCATGATATGGATTATGCAATACAAAACATACACAATTGTTGTCTTATCAATTTAGAAGATATGTTTGAAAATGGAACTGTAATCAATGACAAGCTTGTTGAAACACCAAAAAGTTTCAGTACTGCATGTACAGTGGCTACTCAAATCATGGCACAAGTTTCGTCAAATCAATATGGTGGTCAAAGTATAACTATAAAACACTTAGCTCCATTTTTAAGAGTAAGCTTTGATAAATATCACAAAAAGTACCTTGAAAAGTGTGATAAAGATTTAGCTTATGACCTTGCTACGGAAAGGATGATGGAAGAACTTAAAAGTGGTGTACAGACTGTAAGATATCAACTTTCAACACTTCAGACAACTAACGGACAAAGTCCATTTGCAACTGTATATCTTGAAATCATCGAAGGTGATGAATTTGAACGTGAACAAGCGCTTATATGTGAAGAAATGATAAAGCAACGTCTTGAAGGAATGAAAAATTACAGAGGACAGGAAATTGGAGAAACTTTCCCTAAACTTATTTATGTACTTGATGAGCATAATTGCTTAGAAGGTGGTAAATATGATTATATAACAGAACTTTGTGCAGAATGTAATGTAAAAAGACTTGTTCCTGATTATCAATCTGCAAAAATAATGCGTCAAAATTATGAAGGATGTAACTTCCCTCCAATGGGTTGTCGTTCTCATCTTTCACCTTATAAAGATGAAAACGGAGACTACAAATGGTATGGAAGATTCAATCAAGGTGTTATAAGCCTTAATCTACCTCAAATTGGTATAATAGCAAACAAAGATATGGATTTATTCTGGTCACTATTAAATGAAAGATTAGAATTATGTAAAGAAGCATTACTGTGTAGGCATAAACTACTTCTTGGAACAAAATCTGATGTAAGTCCTATACACTGGCAGTTTGGTGCACTTGGAAGACTAAAAAAAGGTGAAGTAATTGATGAACTTCTTAAGAATAATTATTCAACGTTATCTTTAGGATATGTTGGTATATGTGAACTTACCTATGCTATGCTCGGTGTAAGCCATACTACTAAAGAAGGTGAAAAATTTGCTCTTGAAGTAATGAATTTCATGAAGAAAAAATGTGATAATTGGAAAAAGGAATATAACTTAGGCTTCGGTCTTTACGGAACTCCTGCTGAAAATCTTATATATAGGTTCTGTAGACTTGATACAGCAAGATATGGAAAGATTGAAAATGTAACTGATAAAATGTACTATACTAATAGCTACCATGTTCATGTTACAGAACCAATTGATGCCTTTGAAAAACTTGAATTTGAAAGCCAATTCCATGCAATAAGTAGTGGTGGATGTATATCTTACGTAGAAGTTCCTAATTTAAGTAATAATTTAGATGCTGTTAAATCAATAATAAACTTCATTTATCATAATGTGCAATATGCTGAAATTAATACAAAGCCAGATTTATGTTATAAATGCGGATATACTGGAGAAATCCAAAATGATGAAAATTTAAACTGGTACTGCCCTAATTGTGGTAACAGGGATGAAAGTGAAATGCAGGTAATGAGAAGAACTTGTGGATATATAGGCTCATCTTACTGGAGTAAAGGGCGTACAGCAGAAATCAAGGAAAGAGTACTTCACTTATAAAATAACTCAACTATAAAATTTAATTCAAAATACTAATTGAGTAATAGGTATAAAGTAAGAGTAAATTATTATTTAAATAACTCTTACTTTTTGCCTATTCTAATTTTTTTAATATTAAATAAGGAGTAAATAACATGTATTATTCAAAAATTAAATTTAATGATGTTGCAAATGGTCCAGGATTAAGATTAAGTCTATTTACTTCTGGCTGTACTCATCACTGCAAAGGTTGTTTTCAACCTGAAACATGGAATTTTAAAAATGGAGAGCCTTTTACTTTAGAAACACAGAAATATATTATTGAAAAAAGCAAAAATAAATATATTGCTGGTCTGTCACTTTTAGGGGGAGATCCCCTTGACAATGTTGATGGAATACTTCCACTTTTGCAAGAATACAGAAAGACATTCGCTGCAACTAAAAGTATATGGCTTTGGACAGGGTATCTATTTGAAGAAATTCTTAAAGATGATCTTAAGTCAAAAGTACTTCCATTTATTGATGTTATCATCGATGGAAAGTTTGAAGAAAATTTAAAAGATATAACTCTCAAATATAAGGGGAGTACTAATCAAAGAGTAATAGATGTAAAAAAAAGTGTTGATACTCATACAGTAGTTTTGTATGAGTAATATAATAGATATAATAAAAAATGTAAGCAGAGTTCATCCTACTTACATTTTTTATGTCTATAATTATTCTTACTTCTATACTGTACCACCAACAACAATTTCAGGCTCAAAATATACACTTTTATCTTTATTAGATTCTGAATCAATAAGCTTTATTATCAATTTACAAGCTTTTTCTCCCATTTCATATATTGGCTGCTGAACAGTTGTTAATTCTGGCTCTATCATTTTAGATAATTTTATTCCATCAAACCCCATTATAGAAATATCATTTGGTATATCGTATCCCCTTCTCTTAAGGGCTTTCATGCCACCTATAGCCATTACATCATTACAGTAAAAAATGCTGTCAATTTCTTCATTACTATCAAGAATGGTATTAGTTATATCTATTCCACCTTCTAATGAAAATTTACCTTCAAAAATTAAATTTTCATTGAAAATTTCATATTGTTTCATTATCTTTTTATATCCTTCAAGTCTCTGCCTATTAATATTTATTTCAACTGGACCAGAAACAAATGCTATCTTTCTTTTTCCCTTATTGTATAGATATTCTATACCAACTTTTACTCCTTCTTTATTATTGAAGTATATACCTGGATATCCTTCAAATCCATCGATACATCTATCTACAAATACAAAAGGAATACCATTAGCTTTTAATATTCTTGCACTATCTTCACTCTTATTTCCTGGTATTAATATGGTTCCATCTATAAGCTTACTTATCAATAGTTCCACATATTTTTGTTCTTTTTTTGTATTATTATCTGAATTGCATAATAATACATTATATCCCAATTTATTAGCAGTATCTTCAACAGCTCTAGATAATTCTGAGAAAAATGGATTTGATATATCTGGCACAATTATTGCAATAGTTCCAGATTTCATAGTATTTAAACCTCTTGCAATATTATTAGGTATATACCCAGTCTCTTTTATAACATCATATATTTTCTGTTTTGTTTCTTCACTTATACTTCCATCTTTTTTGTTAATAACCATTGATACAGTTGTTTTTGATACCCCTACTCTTTCTGCAATGTCCTTCATAGTAATTTTTGCCATTCATCTACCTCATTCTTAAGTACTAACTTCTCTAATGTTACATTTAATATATAAGTCCTATTTATAAATTTCATTAAAAATTACTTTAACTAATAATTTTTATATGGTAAATTTTTAGAACATATATACAATAATAGATAGTTTTAAACCAAACTATCTATTATTATTTGTATAATTAATTATTTACTATTTCCATTGCTTTTTCAACAATATTTTTAGAAGTAAAACCAAATTTCTTAAATAATGTTTCTGAATTACCAGATGCTCCAAAAGTATCTAATGAGATTACCTCACCATCTAAACCTACATATTTATGCCATCCGAATGATGATAATGCTTCAACTGCAATTCTTGCTCGCACTTTATTTGGAAGAACTGTTTCCTTATATTCCTTATCCTGAGCATCAAATAACTCAAATGAAGGCATGCTTACAACTCTTGCTTCTATTCCATTTTCTAAAAGTTCATCAGCTGCCTTATATATTAATTCAACTTCAGAACCTGATGCTATAAGAATTACATCTGGTGTTTCTTTTTTAGAGTCTTTAATTATATACCCACCCTTTAAAGCTCTCTTTGGACAGCCATCATATACAGGTAAATTTTGTCTTGTTAATACTAAGCTTGTTGGTGTGTGTCCATTTGTTACTGCATAATACCATGCTGCTACAGTTTCTTTTGAATCTGCTGGTCTGAACACAGTCATATTTGGCATACTTCTAAGAGCTGCCAATTGTTCTATAGGCTGATGTGTAGGTCCATCTTCCCCTACACCAATACTATCATGTGTTAACACATATGATACTGGAAGATTCATAAGTGAAGATAATCTCATTGCACCCTTCATATAATCACTAAATACAAAGAATGTTGCACAATATGTTATTAATCCACCATGGGCACTCATACCATTTACAATTGCAGCCATTGCATGTTCTCTAACTCCAAAATGCATGTTTGATCCACTTCTGTCTTCTGCTGAAAAATCTCCTCTACAATTCATATGAGTCTTATTTGAAGGCGCTAAATCTGCTGAACCTCCAATTAAATTTGGTATTATCTTAGATAATTTATTTATAACATTTCCTGATGACTGTCTTGTTGCCATAGGTTTTTCATCTACAGCCCAAAAATCATCACTGTCTAATGCATTTTTGTCAATTTTACCACTCATCCATTCAGCATACTCTTTTGCTAATTCTGGATATTCAACAGCATAGTTTTTAAATAGCTGATTCCAATTATTTTCTTTTTCTATACCATCATTGATATACTCGTTCATATTTTCATAAACTTCATCTGGTACATAAAATGCTGGTTCTAGCTTCCATCCTAAGTTTTCTTTCATTGCTCTTATGTTCTCTTCACCTAGTGGTTCACCATGTGCTGAAGCTTTACCTTGTTTTGCAGGACATCCAAAACCAATTTGATTCTTAACTATAATAATTGTTGGTCTTTTTAATTCCTTTTTACCTTCTTCGATAGCATTTGAAATAGCATCAAGATCATTTCCATCTTCAACTTTTATCACCTGCCAATTATATGCTTCATATCTTTTCGCAACATCTTCTCTAAATGCAATATCAGTACTTCCTTCAATTGAAATATTATTTGAATCATATAAAACTATTAATTTTCCAAGTCCTAATGTTCCTGCAAGTGATGAAGCTTCCCCTGAAATACCTTCCATAAGACATCCATCACCAACAATTGAATACGTATAGTGATTAACTATATCATATTTTTCTTTATTGAACTTATTTGCAAGATATGATTCCGCAATAGCCATACCTACTGCATTACATATTCCTTGTCCAAGTGGTCCTGTTGTTATTTCAACACCTTTTGTATGGCCATACTCTGGATGACCTGGTGTTAAACTACCTGTCTGTCTGAAATTCTTTATGTCTTCAATACTTATTCCATATCCAAATAAATGTAATAATGAATATTCAAGCATTGAACCATGGCCTGCTGATAAAATGAATCTATCTCTGTTATCCCACTCTGGATTTTTTCCATTATGATTCATTTTTGACCATAAAGTAAATGCCATTGAAGCTGATCCAAGTGGTAATCCTGGATGACCCGAATTTGCTTTTTGTATAGCATCTGCCGATAAAACTCTTATTGCATTAATACATTTTATATCTAAATCTCTACTCATTTTTATATCCTCCACTTACTGCTGTAATTCAAATGTTTTCCACTTAAAATCTTAATCATTTTGCAAATTTATTCATTATTTTACTTACTATTTTTTAACTTTTCTTATAAAGTACAATTGCCAATGATTCTTTATTTTCATTGACAATTGTTTATCTCTAATTATTTATTATTTTCCAAATGCTGATTCCCAATCTGCTTTGAATTTATCCAACCCTTGATCAGTTAATGGGTGCTTTAACATTTGCATTACTAATTCATATGGAATTGTTGCAATATCTGCTCCAGCTTTTGCAGCATCAATTACATGAATTGGATTTCTTACACTTGCTGCTATTATTTCTGTTTCTATTCCATGAATTTCAAATATCTCTGCGATATCACTTACTAAATCCATACCTACCATTGATATATCATCTACTCTTCCAAGGAATGGACTTACATAAGTTGCTCCTGCATTTGCTGCAAGTAAGGCTTGAGTTGCTGAGAATATTAATGTTACATTTGTTTTTATTCCTTCTTTTGATAAAACTTTTGTAGCTTTAAGACCTTCTGCTGTCATTGGAATTTTTACTATCATATTTTTATGAATAGCTGCAATTTCTCTTCCTTCTTTTATCATTCCTTGTGCATCTTCACTTACTACTTCACCACTAATTGGTCCATCAACAATTCCTGTTATTTCCTTAATAACTTCATTAAAGTCTCTTCCTTCTTTTGCAACTAAAGATGGATTTGTTGTCACTCCACAGACTACTCCCATTTCATTTACTTCTTTAATATATTCAACATTTGCTGTATCTAAAAAAAATTTCATTTTTAATACCTCTTTCTTAACTTATTATATTGGTTTATATTTGTAAAAATATTATTTTCCAGTATATAGTTTTAATTCTGCACTTATTTCTTTTTCAACACTTTCGCCTTCATTTATCTTTTTAGCAGATTCTACAGCCATACCACCCATTAAATCTGGCTGTTGAGCAATTGTTGCTGATAATTCACCAGAGTCAACAGCATTTATTGCATCTTCTCCACCATCAAAACCAACAACGATGCAGTCTTTAAGGCCACCTGAATTTAATGCTTTAACAGCGCCTAGAGCCATTTCATCATTATGTGCAAATATTGCTTGTATGTTGTGATTAGATTGAATCATATTTTCTGTTACAGTAAGACCCTTTTGTCTATCAAAATCTGCTGGTTGAGATGATACTACATTTAAATTGCTATCAGCATCAACAATATTATGGAATCCTGTTCCTCTGTCACGTGTTGCAGAAGCACCTGGTGTACCTTGAAGTTCAGCTATAATTCCTACTCCTCCAAGTTTCTCTTTTATATATTCTGCTGCCATTTCTCCACCTTTAATATTATCAGATGCTATATGAGTTTTAACTTCTCCTCCATTTGCCTGTCTATCCACAGTTATTACTGGAACTTCTTCACTGTTAGCCTTAATAACAGAACTTTTAGCTGCATCACTATCAACAGGGTTTATAATTAAAGCACTTACACCCTTTTGTAATAAATCTTCTACATTTGATAATTCTTTAGATGAATCATTTTGTGAGTCTACAACTATTAATTCATATCCAAGTTCCTTAGCTTTATCTTCTGCACCGGCTTTTAAATTTACGAAAAATGGATTATCTAATGTAGAAACAACCATACCAATTTTATTTGTATTGCCTCCAGCTGAACCACATCCTGCAAATGTTCCTGTCATTATCCCTGCAATTAACCCCACTGATAAAAATTTAAATACTTTTTTCATAATATCTCCTCCACCTTATCCTCATTTATTTTTCATAATATTTTGTAATAGAAATTGAACTTGTTACTTAATTAATTTTTTATTAGATTATCAAATATCTTTCAAAGCTTATCAAATAATATGCTATTACTTAGCTCTTTTCTTATCAATTAATACTGCAAATAATATTACTAACCCTTTTACTATTGTTTGATAAAATGCTGATACATCCATAAGATTTAAACCATTACTTAAAACACCTATTATTAAGATACCAATTACTGTACCCCAGATTGAACCTTCTCCACCATTTAAATTAGTTCCACCGATTACTATTGCAGCAATTGCATCTAATTCATATCCATTTCCTGCTGTTGGAGCTGCTGATCCAATTCTACTCATCACTATTGCACCTGCTATACCTGATGCTATACCCGAGATAACGTATACAAGAATCTTAATTTTATCTACATTTATACCAGAAAGTCTAGATGAATCTTCATTTCCACCTACTGCATAAATGTATCTTCCATACTTAGTTTGATTTAATAAATATGCACAAATTATTAATACTATTATTGTTACTATAACTAAGACCGGAATTCCAAGAATTCTGCTATTAGCTAGTATAATTAACTCATCTGTCAATCCTGATATAGGATTCCCTCCTGTGAAAACATACGTAATTCCTCTAAAAATTGTTTGAGTCGCTAAAGTTGCTATAAAAGCTTGCAACTTTCCTTTTGAAATAACTAAACCATTAATTAAACCTACAACTGCACCAATTAGAACTGCTGATAATAAACCAATCCATATACTTCCTGTTGATTTTATTAATGCTGCTGATAACGCACCTGATATAGCTACTATTGAACCAACTGATAAATCAATACCACCTGTTAAAATTACAAATGTCATACCCATTGCGATAACTGCATTAACTGAAATTTGAGTAAATACATTTCTCAAATTTGCTACTGATAAAAACCTAGGTGATATTATACTTATAACTATACATAATCCAATTAATCCAAATATAGATTTATTTTTAAATAAGTTCTCTTTAAGTTTACTAGTCATTTCTCCATCTCCCTACCTTTTTAAGCGTTCTGTTCTCCAACCGCTAATTTCATTATTCTTTCCTGACTCACTTCGTTTCTTCCAAGTTCACCTGATATTTCACCTTCATGCATTACAACTACTCTGTCTGATATGCCCATTACTTCTGGCATATCTGATGAAATCATGATAACTGCTTTTCCCATTGCTTTTAAATCATTTAACACATCATATATTTCTTTTTTAGCTCCAACATCGATTCCTTTTGTAGGTTCATCAATAATAAGAACCTTTGGAGACTGTAATAGCCATTTTGCTATAATAACCTTTTGCTGATTTCCACCACTTAAGTTTTTTATAAGTTGATTTCTTGTTGGTGTCTTTATTGATAGTTTCTTTATATATTCATCAACAATTTCATTTTCTCTAGATTTATTAATACACATAGTTTTATTTTCAAGCTGATCTAATGATACTAATGTCATATTATCTTTAACTGATAGAGGTAATATAAGCCCTTCTTTTTTTCTATCTTCAGATAAATATGCTATTCCACTGTTAATTGCATCTTTTGGGCATCTTATATCTACTTCTTTACCTTCAATTTCTATTGTTCCCGAAGTTTTTCTATATTCACCGAAAATAACTTTTGCTGTTTCTGATCTTCCTGCTCCCATAAGACCTGCAATCCCAAGAATTTCACCAGCTCTGACTTCTAAATTAACATTCTTAAGGACTCCATCTAAGCAGATATCTTTCAATTTTAATAATGGCTTTATATTCTTTGGTATTACATATGGATACTGATCCTCCATCTTTCTTCCAACCATCATTGTTATTAAATCATCTTTAGTTATATCGCAAACGTTTTCTTCACCCACATACTTTCCATCTCTTAATACATTTATTCTGTCACAAATTGCAAATATTTCATCAAGTCTATGTGAAATATAAATTATTGCAATATTTTGCTTTTTAAGTCTTTCAATAACTTCGAATAATTTTTCTGTCTCAGTATCTGTAAGAGCTGTAGTAGGTTCATCCATAACTATAACATTAGAATTTTTAGAAACAGCTTTAACTATTTCAAGCATCTGCATATCACCAATACTTATGTCTCTTACATAATCTTCAGGATTTACAGTACTTCCTATCTGTGCTAAAAGTTCTCTACATTTTTCATTCATAGCTTTTCTATTTAATTTTTTAGTTACTTTGTCATACTGTTCATTACCCAAGAATACGTTTTCAGTAACTGTCAAATTAGGCAGAACGCTTAATTCCTGATGCATTATTGATATGCCTAGTTTTTCAGCATTCTTTACGTTCTTAATATCTACTTCTGATCCTTCAATGAGAATCTTTCCTTCGTCTTTAATATATACTCCGCTTAGAATTTTCATAAGAGTAGATTTTCCTGCACCATTTTCACCCATAAGTGCAAGAACCTCCCCCCTATAAACACTTAAATTAATATTATCAAGTGCTTTTACGCCTGGGAAACTTTTTGTTATACCTTTCATTTCAAGAAAAGGAACTTTATTTTTCATTTACGCTTCCTCCTTAAAAAATCACTCCTGATTTAAGAATTATATTTGCATACGGAGTCTGTTCTCCCGTTCTTATTACAGCTTTACATTCTTTAGTCATTAATTTTAGTTCCTCATGAGTTATAAATGTAATCTTAACTTCCTTGAATATTTCATATACTTCTTCTAAAATTTTAGGATTTTGTTCTTTTATCTCTTCTGCTAATATAATTTCTTCTGCTTCAAATTCTATTAATACTGTTTTTAATGTATCTATAAATGTTGGAATATCCTTTGCTAAGGCTAAATCAATTCTCCTAGTTTCATCTGGTATTGGAAGACCACAATCACCTATAGCTAAAAGATCTGTATGTCCCATTTTACATATTATTTCAGAAATCTCACCGTTTAAAATACCTATTTTCTTCATTTATTTTCTCCTTCTTCTAAATATTTTCTATATCATTTATGAATGGTATTGAAGGTTGTGCCCCTTCTTTTTGAACTACTATTGATGAAACTTTATTTCCAAATTTAACTGCTTCTATTAAAGTATCAAAGTTTACATTTTTCTTATCTAACTTTGCTGATAAAGCTCCAATAAATGAATCTCCTGCTGCTGTTGTATCTACAGCCTTTACTTTATAAGCTGGTACTATTACAGATCTTTCGTTACTTACTAATGCTGCTCCCTTTTCACCTAATGTTATTATTGAGTATTTAACACCTTTACTTAAAAATGACTTTGCCGCTTTTTCTGCATCTTCTAAATTAGTCACTTCAATTCCAGTTAATGTTGCTGCTTCAGTTTCATTAGGAATTATAATATCCGTATATTTAAGTAACTCATCAGGTATTTTATTTGCTGGTGCTGGATTTAAAATTGTAATTACATCATTTTCTTTTGCTATTTTAAATGCTTCTATTGTTGCATCTAATGTTGTTTCAAATTGTGCTACTACAATATCACTATTTATTATTATATCTTTACATGATTCAATCTCATATTTATCTATCGCCATGTTAGCTCCAGGTATAACAATTATTGAATTATTCCCATCTTTATTTACTGTAATTATAGCTGTACCTGTTGGCTTACATTTATCTTGAAAAACTTTACTTACATCTATGTTTTCGTTTTTTAAACTTTCTAATATTTCATATCCATATGCATCTTTACCAATCTTACTTATCATATGAACTTCATTACCCATTCTTTTTGCTGCAACTGCTTGATTAGCACCTTTTCCTCCATGTGCTAGCTTGAAGTTTTCACTAATGATTGTTTCACCAACTTGTGGCATTTCATCTACTGAAACTATCATGTCCATATTAATACTTCCAATTATACAAACCTTGCTCATATCTTTCACCTCTCCTATTTAACCGGTTTACTTTATCGGTTAAGTTAATTATATGACACGTCCATTTTTATGTCAACACTTTTTTGTAAAGGTTTAAACAAAAAAATATCTTAACTTTTAAAATACAAATATTCTCAAGACTGTAATTACTTTATTTTTATATGATGTACACTTCTTAGCCTTACATTTAGAAAAGATTTTAATATCTTATAAATCACACATGGAAATAATTATATTACTTTTTAAATTTATAAAACATATGAGAGTAAAAAATTAAAAGAGCTTAAAAAAGCTCTTTTAATAAATTTAATCTATATTACTTAAATAATTATTTTTCTATTTTTATCCCATGACATGACTTCGATTTAGAGCATCCACTACAGCCACATCCACAAGAACTTTCACCTTTTCTAGCACTTTTTATTTGTCTGAAAACAACATAAATCATACTTCCTATAACTAATGTTCCTATTATTATAGTTGACATATCTATCATCCTCCCCATCTATAATCAAATTATATATATATATATTAAACATTCTTATTTTAAATATAATCTTTACTTTAAAGCTATAATGAATACCCAAATAAAGATTTTCAATAATTTAATCAAATCTTCTTTTGGGTATTCTTTGGTTAATTACTTATGTTTTATTAGGTTTGTTATCATTAATTTATTCTATCTAATTTTACTTAATTTATTCAAATTATTTTATAAGTTGTGTAAAAAACTATCTACTGTAACTTAATTGCCCCTTATCTTTTTCTGAATTTGAAGTTCTTGAAGCAATTAGAACAACTGCAATTACGCATATTACCACCATAACTGATATAATGGCTCCAGTTAAACTTCCATATCCTCCAATGAAACTTCCAACTTGATTTATTACTAAAGCTACAAGATATGCTGTCCCTGTCTGGAATACTAAAGTGATCCATGTCCACTTCCATGATCCCATTTCTCTTCTTATTGCACCAATAGCTGCAAAGCATGGAGCATTAAGCATATTAAATGCAATAAATGCATACGCACTTGCTACTGTGAATAAGCTTGCAACATTTTGCATAAGAGTTGGATCATCTTCTGCTGCTTCAGCTATTCCAAATAATACCCCAAATGTACCAACAACATTTTCTTTAGCTACAAATCCAGTTATAGAGGCTACTGCACTCTGCCAGTTACCAAATCCAAGTGGTGCAAATATTGGTGCAAAGACATTTCCAATAGATGCTAACATACTTTCACTTGTATCAACCATTTGTAGAGTAAAATCAAATGAACTTAAGAACCATATAACACCACATGCCACAAAGATTACTGTACCAGCTTTTATTATAAAGGCTTTTGCTCTATCCCACATATGGAATAATACATTTTTTAAACTTGGAATATGGTATTGAGGTAACTCCATAACAAATGGAGCTGGTTCACCTTTAAATAATTTTGTTTGCTTTAATATTATTCCACATAAAATTATCATTGCAATTCCTAAGAAATACACTGAAGGAGCAACCCATGATGCTCCACCAAATAAAGCACCTGCAAATAGAGCAATAATTGGCAATTTAGCTCCACATGGTATAAAAGTTGTAAGCATTATTGTCATTTTTCTATCTCTGTCATTTTCCATTGTACGAGTTGCCATAATTCCTGGAACTCCGCATCCTGAACTTATAAGCATAGGTATAAATGACTTACCAGACAAACCAAACTTTCTAAAGATTCTATCCATAATAAACGCAACTCTTGCCATATATCCACAGTCTTCAAGAATTGAAAGAAGTAAAAATAAAAGCATTATTTGAGGAACGAATCCAAGTACAGCTCCAATTCCTCCTACTAATCCATCAATTATAAGTCCATACAACCAATCTGCTACGTTTAAGCTTTCAAGCAGACCACCTAAATTACCTGCAATTATTTCACCAAATAATGTATCGTTTGTCCAATCTGTAATAATTGTTCCCACTGAGCTTACTGCAATATAATACACTGCCCACATTATAGCTGCAAAAATAGGAAGAGCTAAAAATCTATTTGTTACTATCTTATCAATCTTATCTGATGTTGTTTCATGTGAAGTGCTTCCTTTTTTAACTGTCTTTGAAACAATATCGCCAATAAATTCGTATCTATCTGAAGTTATTATACTTTCGCTATCATCTTCAACAGCATCTTCACAATTTTTAATTATCTTTTCTAATGTATTTAAGCTATCTTTATTTAATCTTAATTTTTCTATTATTTTTTCATCACGTTCAAATAACTTTACAGCAATGTATCTAGGCTCAATTCCATCTTGATTGATGTTATTTTTTGCAAATCCTTCAATTTCTAAAATTGCATCATTACATTCTTTTGAGTATGGAACTTCAAAATAAACTTTTTCTTTTCTTTTAGCAAGCTCTACCGCCTTAGCTGCTGCTTCCTTTATTCCCTTACCTTTTAATGCTGATGTTTCAACAACAGGGCATCCTAATAACTTTGATAATTTATTTAAATCAATTTTATCTCCATTTTTTTCAACAATATCAATCATATTTAGAGCTACAACTGTTGGTATGCCAAGTTCAAGTATCTGTGTTGTCAAATATAAATTTCTTTCTATATTCGATGCATCTACTATATTGATTATGGCATCTGGTTTATCATCAATCATAAAATTACGTGTTACAACTTCTTCTAGTGTATATGGTGATAAAGAATATACTCCTGGAAGGTCTACAATCTCAACATCTTTATGACCTTTTAATTTTCCACCTTTCTTTTCAACAGTAACACCAGGCCAGTTACCAACATATTGTGTTGACCCTGTTAACTCATTAAACATTGTTGTCTTACCACAGTTTGGATTACCTGCAAGACCTATTTTAATTGACATTTGTCTTCCCCCTTATTTTTTACTCAATTAGTATTTTCATTATTTGAAAACACCTTTTAAATAAGCATACTTTTCATAAATTATTGAATATCATTATCATTAATAATTTAAAAAAAATTATGCCATCACTATCATTTCAGCATCTGCTTTACGAAGTGATAATTCATAACCTCTTACAGTTACCTCAATAGGATCCCCTAATGGTGCAACTTTACGTACAAAAACTTCACATCCTCTCGTTATTCCCATATCCATAATACGTCTTCGTACTGGTCCTTCACCTTGAATCCTAAAAACTTTTGCACTTTGTCCACATTTTACATCTTTTAAAGTTTTCATAACCTATATCTCCTTATATAATAATAGTATTATATTAAACGACTATGCGTAAAGCCATTTCCTTATTAAGTGCCACTCGTGTATCTTTAACTTTTATTATTACACTTCCTCCCATTTCAGAAACAACACTAACCATTTCACCAACAATAAACCCTAAATTATTAAGGAATTTCTTTGTTTCATCATTACCTTTAATTTTTTTGATACATAAATCGCAATTTTTTTCTGCTAACATTAATGGCATATTAAAAACCTCCTTGTGGAATTTTTTAACTCCTAATTCGTTACCATTTTATCACATGGTTTGAATAAATGCAAATAATTTTCAATATCTCAAGTTATTAGTTATCATTTTTATTTATATCGATATTGATTATCAATTGTTATTGATATGTTTTTTTGTTTATAGTATACTTTATGTAAAATATACAAATAAAGGAGTGAAATTACACTATTATATTTATTTTAATTTTTATAATAGTGAATTAAATTATGACTAAAGGATTTTCAACTTTAAAAACCAAGCTTATCTATTCCTCAATTATTCCATTAATTTTGGCTCTGATCAGCTTCTTTCTATTTAACATTTATATAATAAACACTATATTTGTTAATTCATCATCTTTACAACTACAATCAAATAATAGTCTAAACATAAATATTATGTCCTCTATTAATAAATTAAAATTTCTAGATATTACTTTTTTAATACTACTAATATTTTTTACTATAATCTTAGTAAGAAGAATAATTATTTTTTTAATTCTTCCAATAAGGTCTTTAGAAAGCTCTATAAAGCAATTATCTATGGGTGATTTAATAACACCAATAGAAGTTAAAGGAAATGATGAACTCTCTAATATAGCAAAAAGTTTAGATTATCATCGTTGCTCAATGAGAACTTTGATTTTAAATCTAAAAAATATCTCTAACGAAATATCTTTAGAATCACAAAATAATATTAATAATTCCCATGTTTTAAATAGTATATGTCAAAATCAAATAAGTTCAATATCTAATATAAACTTATCAATGGATGATTGGATCAAGTCAATAAATCAAATCGTATCTTTATCAAATAACTTATCAAATTTACTTTCTGATACTAAATCAATTAATACTGATGCTTCTGATAAATTTAATTTAATTTTAGATATGTCACAAAATGGATTTTCTGATATGCAGGAGCTTCAAAATGCAATGAATAATATTTCAGAATCTATTGATACACTTAAAGATATTGTTGTAGATGTAAATAGTTCTACACTTGAAGTTAATAGTGTACTTTCTTCTATAGATAATATTGCCAAGCAGACTACTTTATTGTCTTTAAATGCAAATATTGAAGCAGCCAGAGCTGGTGAACACGGAAAAGGCTTTTCTGTAGTAGCTGAAGAAATCGGAAATCTAGCTCATATTACTACAACATTTGTTAAAACAATTTCCAATATTACAACTAACGTTGATATGTCTGTAAAAGAAATGATGGATAAGACAAAAGAAAATGTTGAAAATATAAAAGATCATTCACATTTAATAAGTATGTCATGTGATGCTTTTGAAGATATTAATTTTTATATAAACGAAGAAAATGCTTTCATAAATGAATTAATTAATAAAATTAAAACTATTAATGATTCAGCAACTTCTTTATCAAATATGATTAGTAATAATTCTATAGATATTGGTGAAATTCTAACAAGTTCCAGTCTTCTAAATTCAAATTTAGAAGATATAGCTAAAAGTAATGAGTCTATGAGGTTATCTGGCAGTAATATATCTAAATCAGTAATTAAATTGAAAGAATGCTTATCTTCATATGATATATAAATTTTATGTAAATGCTTTTGATACATAACTTACATAATTGAAACTTCTTATTCATAATAATGTGTGAATACAATTATTATGAATAAGAAGTTTTTTGATTTTTATTTAGGCTTTATTTTTAGCCTATTATTTCCTATACCTAGCCCTATATTGAGAAGGAGTACACCCCATATATTTCTTGAATATTTTTCCATAGTAGCTTATCCCATTAAAACCAACATCAATTGCAATATTAGCTATAGATTTATCAGTATTACATAAATAATGACTTGATTTTAATATCCTATATTCCATAAGATATTCAAATGGTGTATTTTTCAAAACTCTCTTAAAACTTCTACAACATTCACTTCTGCTAATATTTGCTGCCTTAGCTATGTCACTTAATGAAATATTATTTGAATAATTACTGTTTATATACTTTAATGCTATTTTCACTCTATCTTCATCATATTTTGAAATTTCATTATTATTCTCATGATTTATTCCTGCATTTCTCACTAATGTTAACCAAATTAAATTTAAGTAATTTTTAATTTCTAATTCATGGCCATATTCTTTCAATTTGAATATTCGGTTAATATCTTTGGAATATTCAAGTATTTGTTTCTGCCATTCTACTTCATTTTTTAATATTATAAACTTAAAATCTGAATTATTTAAAATTGGTTCAACATAAATTTTTCGTATTAATGAATCATTATCAGGCGAAATAAATACTGAGTCAAATACAATTGAAAACATACTACAATTATTATTGTATGGCTTTATTTGATGTAAAACATTTGCATTGAACATAATACCATTTTTAGGCTCAAGTACTATTTCTTTACCATCAATATAAAAGCATATTTTTTCTGACAATACATAGGAAATTTGAAGTTCCTTATGCCAATGCCATCTTATATATCCTTCTTCAAATAAACTAAAGTCATCATTGTATACTGCAATTGGTAAATCACTAGCACCATGCTTTTTTATCTCTTGTAGATTATGATCAACTTCTATCTTACTAACTTGCATTTTTCAATTCCTCGCTAATATAGTTTTAATTCACATCAATATATTGATTGCTAAATCTTTAAATTATTAATAAAATTATTACAGATTAGCATTGATAAATCAATAATTTTATCTTACACAATGTTAAGGGGGAGAAAATACATATGAACTTAAACTTACGCACTAAAGGAATTTTTTTAGTTATTATAGGAACTATGCTATGGGGTATCTCTGGCACAGTTGCTCAGTTCTTATTTCAAAACAAAGGATTTAGTCCAGAATGGCTTGTTGTTATTAGATTGCTATCATCTGGAACTATTCTCTTACTTTATGGCTATATATCTTCTGATAATGATATAAAAATAATTTGGAAGTCAAAAAATAATCGCATTAGCCTTTTCTTATTTAGTATTTTAGGTATGCTAGGTGTTCAATATACTTACTTTGCAGCCATTAGCCATGGAAATGCTGCTACTGCTACTATATTGCAATATTTATCTCCTGTAATAATTACATGCTATTTAATTGTAAAGAATAAAAAGCTGCCTACTTTAAAACAAATGTTTGCAATAATTTTAGCTATGGTAGGTACATTTTTTATAATTACAAGGGGAAATATACATTCATTAAGCTTGTCTAAATTAGCGCTTTTTTGGGGAATTTCCTCTGCTATTTGTTCTGCAATATACACATTACAGCCAATTTCACTTCTCAAGCAATTTAGCTCTACAGCTGTGGTTGGATGGGGTATGCTTATTGGTGGATTATTTTTTAGCTTTATACACTCACCATTTAAATTTGTTGGAACTTGGTCTTTCTCATCTGTACTTTCACTTATATTTGTAATTATTTTTGGAACTGTTATAGCATTTTATTGTTATCTAGAAAGTTTAAAATATCTTGTTCCAACTGAAGCAAGTATACTTGGTTGTATTGAGCCATTATCAGCTACTTTCTTATCTGTTATTTGGTTAAATGTACCATTTACCTTTTATGAATTTATAGGAACAACTTGTATTATAGCTACAGTTATAATTTTATCATTTATAAAACAACAATAAATTTAAATAGGCAGACATCAATATAATTTGATATCTGCCTATTTCTTTACTATTTGCAAAATAAATATTAACAAATTGGTACCTTAATTTTAAATTCTGTTTCTTCATTAGAACTAGTAACACTTATCTCTCCAGAATGACATTCAACTAATGTTTTTACAATTGCTAAACCTAATCCAGTACCTTCTTCTCTATTGCACGATTTTTCTATTCTATAAAATCTATTAAATAAATTTTCTAAATCTTCTTGCTTTATCTCGTCTCCATAGTTTATAAACTTAATTATAGCGTTATCACTTTCTTTATCTATAATTATGTTTAAATATTTCCCTTCATTAGCATACTTAATACTATTACTTATTATATTTTCAAATGCTCTACCCAGTAAAATTGGATCTGCATTTATTTTTAATCCTTTGCTTTTCGAGATTATTTTATATTCCATATTATTGTCTTCAAATTCTGGTATAAATCCCATAGTTACTTGTTCTATTAAAGCTTCTACTCCTATTTCATATTTATTCAATTTCAAATCTGCATTATTTATTTTAGTAAATTCAAAAAGCTGATCTATAGAATATTTTAATTTTTTAGCTTTTTCTAGTGCAATATTGCAATAATGATTTATTTGTTTATAATCATTAGTACTTTTTTCTATTAAATCTAAAAAACCAAGAATCGAAGTTAATGGAGTCCTTAAATCATGTGATAAGTTAGTAATTAAATTATTCTTTTGATTCTCCCATTCCCTTTCTTTTTTCATTAGTTCATTTATATTATAAGCCATCTTATTTACATTACTTGCTAAAACTCCAAGTTCATCATTTCTTTTAATAGAAACAGTTGCATCCATATTGCCTGTTGCTACTAAATTTAATGTTTCAGAAATTTCCTCAATATAACATGTAATCTTATTCATCTTTTTTATAAATATAAAACATGCTGATAATATAAATATAAGAAAAATAATTAACATTAAAATTATCTCAACTTCTCTGTCATTGTTATACATATTAGCAAAACTTACATAAAGTTTTGTAGATAGAATATGTAATAACCCTAAACTTGAAATAAATATTACTATGGTAACCAAAAAACCTTGTATTCCACTAAGAAAAAGATTCATAATTATATTATACTTTATACTTTTACTATTCAATCTTATACCCAACTCCCCATACTGTCTTTATTATAGCAGGTTCTTTTGGATTTTCTTCAATTTTTTCCCTAAGTCTCCACATGTGAACCATAACAGTATTATTTCCTTCAAAATATTTTTCTTTCCAAACTTCCTTAAATATTTGTTCAGCGCTAAATACATTACCTAAATTATTTGCTAGTAATAATAAAATATCATATTCTATTGGTGTTAATTTTAATTCTCTCCCTAATTTACACACTTTGTGATTCTTTCTATTTATTGTAATCTCTTTGGCTTTGATAGTATCAATATCATTATTTGAATCATTTTTTTCATTTAAATATACATATCTTCTTATTTGAGATTTAACTCTAGCAATAAATTCCATAGGATTAAACGGCTTTACCATATAGTCATCTGCACCAACTGATAAACCTTGTATCTTGTCCATATCTTGACTTTTAGCACTAATCATAATTATTGGTATATTATAATCTTTTCTAATTTTCATACATATTTGAAATCCGTCTATACCTGGCATCATTATATCTAAAACAATAAGATCGATCTTTTCTTTATTTACTATATTAATACCATCATTTCCATTGTATGCTTTAAACACTTTATAACCTTCATTAACTAAATATACTTCCATAAGTTCAACTATTTCAACTTCATCATCTATAATTAGCACATTAAAAATATTATCATCCCCTATTTTTTCAATCTCACGTAATATTTTACAGTATTTGACTGCATAATGAAATAGTACATCTCTTATTATATACAACTAAATTAATATAATATTTTAAAATAATTTATACCCTAGAAAATTGAAATAGCACAAAAACCATATAAGCCCTAAATTCATCATATTTAAAAACATATAATAGAGTCTTTGTCTTATAATGCCCTTTTTCCTTATTAAAGAATATATTGATAAAGCTAAACTAACAATAACAATTATAGTAGCTATAATTAACAGAGTTAAAAGAGAGTAAAGCAAATAGCTTAAATTATACTCACTGTTTAAGCACATCTCTAATGTTGAAATAATAACTCCTAGCACTCCTATAATATAAAAAACTTCAATACTTATATTTGCATATTTAAGAATTTCTATAATTTTAGTTCTTTCTAACTTTTTATCGTCTCTATTTTTTCTTTTAATAAATGATAATACACATAAAATTATGTTTATTATAAATATAATAACTATAGTTCCCACAGATAAAATAATAAATTTGCTTTGCTCATAAAATTTTAACTTTTCAAATGAATTAATACTTATATCATTAAAAGCATATGTTACTTTTCCATAATTATCAAATTTAAAAGTAAATTTTCCCTTTCCATCTTCCCTTAAAAATACTCCATTTTCTATTTCCATAAGTTTAGTAGTTATTCTTTCCTTACTTTGTGTTGTTTCATGTAATGTTAATGTTCCATCCTTATTATCTTTAATTTCCATATCATCATCAAATAATACAGCCATTTTCATAATATTAGTTTTTGATATTCCATCATAACTTCTATATATTCCTTCATATTTACTATAATCTTTACTACTATTAATTTTTTCTATATTAAAATTATTACTATGAGGATAAAAATAATTTAAAAACTCTTCTTCAAAATCAAATGGAAGTCCACTTAATGAATTAGTTGCAACATATATTCCTAAGTTTTCTTTTGGAATTAGAAATAATGTAGTTGTGTATCCTGATGGCAGACCACCTTCATGTTTTATTATTTCCTGACCATTTCTATAGCTTCTAATGAATCCAAATCCCATTCCTTCTAAAGCATCTGAATTAGAAAATTGTTTTTCATGCATTAAACTCAATGTTTTAGGTTTTAGAATACTATTGTTTTGAAACTTTCCATCATTTAAATTTGCAATAATAAAATTTTCCATATCTTTAACTGTTGTAATTATTCCCGATGAACCTGAAGTATATTGATATGAAAAAGGTAATTCACTATACTTTTCATCGTTATACATATATCCCTTAGCAATATCACTATTTTTTAATCGCACTAGGCTATTGCTCATATTTAGAGGCTTTAATATTTTTTCTTCTACATATTCTTCATAGCTGATACCTGAAACTTTTTCTACTATATAGCCTAAAAGATTATATCCAATATTGGAATATCGACAAATAGTATTTGGCTCTGTAATAACCTTAAGAGGATGATTATTAAAATAATATTCCTGTGATTTTATTGAATTAACGTCAGTAGTAGATAAATTTAGTTCACTTTCTTCATCAAGTCCACTTGAATGTGTTAATAGATTTCTGCAAGTAACAGGTTCATTATACATATTGCTAATTTTATATGGATTTATATAATCATTAACATTTGTGTCCAAATCAATTTTTCCTTCTTCATATAACTGCAAGATAGCTGTTGCTGTAAATAACTTGCTTACAGAACCTGCTGGAAACATGGTTTCGTCTGGATTTACTAAACTTTTAGATTCTAAATTACTATATCCATATCCCATCTTAAAAACTTCTTTATTATCCTTAACCACAACAACTGATGCTCCTGGTACAGAATACTTTTCCATATTTTTATTAAAGTAATTATCCATAAAGTTTTTTACATCATCATTATTCTCTATCTCTCCATGCACCTCATCAGATTTTTCTTTAGACATTGCTGCATTTATAGTAAATCCACTGATTAAACCAATTGACATTAGTATTATTAAAAAGATTCTAACTACACTTTTTAAGTTTATTGGTTCAAATAACTTATTTAATATTATATTCATAAGATTCAACTCCCTAATTTTTCTATAGTTAAATCTTAACTAAATATCTATTTTTAATTTTAACTTTTTTCTTACGGATATTTAAAATTTTTATTATATTTTTACTTTATATAATTACTCTTAGAAATTTTGCACAATTTCTTAATTGAGTATTTGTGAATTTTATTATTCTAGAGCATTCATTTTTTGCTATTTAATAAAGAAAAAATTACAAATAAAAAAGGAACTCACTACCCAATAGTAAATTCCTTAATTTTTTACTTAATAAAAATCAGATTACTTCTTCTTAATAATAGCCTTTACTCCTCGTTTAACCACATCTAAAAAACTTAATGAAGAAACCATACGTTCTGAATCAACATAATTTCGAATAGCACGAAGTACTTTTTTTGCGTCTTTAGAGGCAAAAGTATAAGTACCATTTTTCTTTGTTTGTATTGCATATCTTGGAATCCACTTACCCTTTAACAATACAGATGCTATGACATAATCAACCTCATCCCAAGGAATTTGGACAAATTTATGAGGATCACGAGAATTATAAAATTCAAATCCTTTGTCACCAATCATGATTTTTCCATAATCCGATAATCCAGTAAAAGCTGTTGCATCAATTACAAGATCTACTTTTGTATTAAGTGATTGAACCATTTAATCCACCTCTTTTCTACCTATGCATACATTTATTTTTATTATATATTTTTTATATACTTCTATCAATTGTTAAAAAGTTGATTAAAAAGTAATACATATCTCAAAAGTTATTTTATTAAGTACAATAACAACTTTTTGCCTAATTTAGTTAATCTATGTTAACAAAAGCCCAGGCTAACAGCCTAGGCTAAATTAAAAATCTTACATTAAACCAATTAAGTGGAATACAATACCAACTACGAATAATCCAAGAATAATAGCAATTGGAGATACTTTCTTTTTAAGTAACCACATACAAAGTAATGTAACTAATAATCCTGCAAGTCCAGGAATTAATGAATCTAAGTTGCTTTGTAATGTTGTAACTTTTTCAGGAGTTAATGACATACCTGATGCTTGTTGCATTAAAGCTTGCTTAATACCTTCTGCTCCAGCTGGAAGGTTACTCCAATCTATGAATGCACCTTCGCTTAATTTAACAGATGATACTACTGGTTTGAAACTAACTGATACCCATCTATTAACTAATGCTCCTAGGATGAACATACCAAGAATAGATGCACCCTTTGTAACGTCTTGTAATATACCACCTGATAAATCATCACTAATACGAGAACCTGCTTTATAACCAAATTCTTGTGTATACCACATAAATGCCATACGAATAATATTCCAAGCAAAGAAGAAGATTATTGGTCCAAGAATATTGCCAGTTAAAGCAAGTGAAGCTCCTAATGCTCCTAAGATTGGTCTAACAGTGAACCAGAAAACTGGATCTCCGATACCTGCTAAAGGTCCCATCATACCAATCTTAACACCTTGAATTGTTGCATCTTCTACTGGTGCCCCATTTGCACGTTCTTCTTCTAATGCTAATGTTACACCAAGAACTGGTGAAGCTACATATGGATGAGTGTTAAAAAACTCTAAATGACGTTTTAATGCTGCGGCTTTTTCCTCTTTAGTTTTATATAATCTTTTGATGGCAGGAATCATTGCAAATGCCCAACCACCGTTTTGCATTCTTTCATAGTTCCAAGAACCTTGAAGGAAAAATGAACGGAACCAAACAGAAATACGATCTTTTTTTGTTAATTTTAAATCTTTTGCCATGTTTCTTCCTCTCCTTTCTTAGTACCTATCAATGATGTCCCCTAGAGGATCACCTGTATTTGAACTTCCACCATTACCTGTTCCACCTTGCTTGCTAAGTGTTAAGTAAATAAGAGCTAATGCTACACCTATTACTCCAAGTCCTATAAGTGTAACTTGTGAAATAGTTGCTACTACGAAACCTATTGCAAAGAATGGCCATACTTCTTTTGTAGCCATCATGTTGATTACCATTGCATAACCAACAGCTACAACCATTCCACCACCAATTGCTAAACCACTTGTTAACCATTGAGGCATTGCTGCAAGTAATGAAGATATTGGACCTTCACCAACTATTAAAATTATTCCTGCTGGAATTGCTATACGTATACCTTGTAAACAAATAGCTGCAACTTGCCACATTTCAATAGCTCTTAAATTTCCTTCTTTAGCTGCTGCATCCATGAAATGTACGAATGCTGTAGCTATTGTACGGCAAATAATTGTTAATAATAATCCTGCAACAGCTAGAGGAATAGCTATAGCTATTGCTGAAGAAACTCCTGCTTCTCCTTGTCCGCTAAGTACTAAAATTATTGCAGATGCAACAGATGCTAATGCTGCATCAGGTGCTACTGCTGCACCTATATTTGCCCAACCTAAGGCAATTAATTGAAGTGTACCACCTAATATTAAACATGGTACTAAATTACCTGTAACCAAACCTATCAATGTGCAGGCAACTAATGGTTGATGGAATTGGAATTCATCCAAAATACCTTCTATACCAGCTAGAAATGCTACAGCAATAACTAATATAATTTGAAGCATATTTAAAGTCATGATTATAATCCTCCTTTTTTTCAAATAATTAAATTATTTTTGTTTATTTAATTCGTCTTGTGCTTTCTTTAAGATTTCGTCCATATTTGCTTTTGAATCATTTGGCACTTTACGAACGTCAAAAGTGATTCCGGCTTTCTTGATTTTTGCAAATGTATCAATATCTTTTTGGTCAAATGCAAGAACCTTATTAGGTTGAACCTTTCCAATAGAGTGAGCCATAGAACCAACATTTATTGTCTTTAGAGGAACTCCACCCTCTATTGCTCTAAGTACATCATGTGGATTTTCAAAAAGAAGCATTGCACGTTGTCCACCAAAGTGCTTATCATCTTTTGCAAGTTTAATCATGTGATCAACTGGTACAACATGAGCTTTTACTCCTGGAGGAGCTGCTTGTTGAATTAAATTCTTACGAAGTTTATCGTAAGCTACTGCATCTGACACAACAATAATTCTTGTAGGTTGCACAGTTTTTGTCCATGCAGTTGCTACTTGACCATGAAGTAAACGAGAGTCAATACGAGCTAAAACGTATTCAAATGATCCAGGTGCACCTGCATTAGATTGAGCATTAGAAGCCGTAGAAGTCTTACCAGTATCTGCTGGTTCTAGTTCTTCTGGCTTAACCTTAACTCCTTCTTTAGCTGAATTTAAGATATACCCTGCAATTTCATGTGCAGATTCCATTGAAAGACGTGCTCCATAAGCTTCAATAAGCATTGGTAAATTCAGACCAGCTACAATTGCCCATTTGTCTTTATGTTCTTCAAATAGAGCATTAGCTTGGTTGAATGGTGTACCGCCCCAAAGATCAACTAAGAATAAGACTTCGTCTTGATTGTCAAAAGATGCAATTGCGTCTTTCAATTTTGCTTTCAAGTCATCAGGTCCTTCACTTGGCATTAACGTAACAGCTTTTACATTTTGCTGTTCTCCAAAAATCATTGAACCAGATTGCAAAATGCCTTTTGCGAATTCTCCATGACTAGCAAGAATAATTCCTACCATTTTTATACCTCCTATTTTTTTATTTGTTACAAACACAAAAAAGCATAAGCGTTCCGAAATAAAATAAAATAAATAAATATTAGAATTTCATCACAACACCTGTACACTAAATTAACTCATAAAAAAGATTATAATACCTTGTAAAATTGTGCAAAACATGTGTATAACAAATAAATATTACATTATTTTATTATTTTTTATTTCCAGAAGCTTATGCCTGATCGAATCAGTAACACGCTAAATTTTTTTATTTTTTGTAATCTAATTGGAAACTCTTATTTGATGTTTCATTCTTGACTACGTTTACATTGTATCACTTTTTTTTCCATCATGCAATAGTTTTCTTACAATTTTTAATTTATTTTAACTAAACTGCTTTAGACATTATGAACAATGTAATTGTTAACATAGGATTACAAGTCTCAGTGCAATCTAAGAAAGATGATTCTTAATTAATATAAAAATCATCTTTTAATATATTTATAACTTTTTATTATATGTTATATAAATAAGTCACTTTATTAGATATATTATCATAGTGGGGTTTTATTATTTTCCTTCGTATTTTACACTTTTAATTATATTAATCATTTCATCCTTGCTAATTCCATTACTTGATGATATAGAATATGACATATCATTTACATTCCAAGTTGCAAGTTTTATAAAATCATCATTTCCACTTAATTTGATCTTTTTATCATCTATCTCTACAATATTATTATTCTTATAATTATTGTAGTCTCCACTTATATTATTTACACCTTGTCCCATTCTATATAACAGTTCATCTTTTCCATCAGTATAACAAATTTGAAACAGTTCTTTTGAAATAGTGCTTATATATTCAATATCATATTGTGATGGAATCTCTTTAGGAAATGTAACATTAAAATCAAGAACATTCTGAGCTTCTTCTATAGTTTTAAATTCTTCTATAGGACTTGATATTCCTGTTTTAATCTCATCAATTGAAACTTTTTTCCCAAAGTCCCACTTTCCATTTAAATCTACTTTATATCCATCTGGTGTGATAGTATCAATTGCCATTTCTCCATTATCATATAGATAATACCAATTTCCATTTGTCTGTATCCATCCATTTTCCATGATTCCACTATTGTTCATAAAATACCACTTATTACGGATTAATTTCCACCCTATAGCAAGTTCTCCCTTATCAACGTAAACCCACTGTCCATCATTTGTTCTTGCCCAAAAACTACCCACTGCATTAGAATCATTAAGAAGAATATTATACATTTTTATTGGAACATATATATTATTATCAACTAATATAGGTTCTGCCCCTAATTTTTCTGGTGCTGTCATTCCAATTGCTTTACTACTTTCATAATAATATAAATCAATTCCTATTTGAATTTGTGTTTTAATATCAGCATTGTCTAAATTTGCACTTTTATTATCTTTATTTATAGCTACTTTAAACCCTAAACTTTTTGCTGTAGCTTTTAATGGAACCATAATCCTTCCTTTGTTTACTAAAATATTAAGATTACCTATATTTATATTTTTACCACCTATAGTCACATTATTGCCTAATTCATTAGACATGTTAGTTGATACTAATCTTTGCTCCAAATTAGAATCAATACTATATATATCACCTGCAAATGTAGGAACTGTCATTCCTGTAACTGTTACAACTGTTAATAATCCTATCATTAATTTTTTCATAACTTTTACACTTCCCTTAATATTCTTATTTTTACTTCCTATATGTAATACAATTCAGATAAAAAAATGTTGCATTAATTTCCTATTCTACTAAAATATTTATAATATAAAGTTCATAATTTTATATTTATAAATAATAACTAAAAAAAATTTATCTAAATATGATATTATAGATTTTGATACAATTATACTTTTATTTAGATTGGAGATTAAAATGAACGATAAATATATTATTTATTTTATTAGCAGAACAAAATCTAATATGATAAAATTTATTGAAAATAAATTGAAAGAAAATAACCTAACTGAGTTAATTCCCACACATGGCAACGTTTTGACTTCTCTTTATGAAAGTGATAGAAAACTTACAATGAAAGAAATTGCAAAAAAAATTGGCAAAGATAAATCAACAGTTACTCCATTAATAAATAAACTTATAGATTTAGGATATATACAAAAAGAAAAGTCTCCTATAGATAAGCGTATTACATATATAAGTTTAACTCCAAAAGCTAGAGAAATTGAAAGTACTTTTAATCATATTTCAGATCAAGTAAAAGAAACAGCTTATAAAGATTTTACAAAAGAAGAAAAAGAAGAATTTCTAAGATTACTTAAAAAGCTTAATTCCAACTTTAGATCTGAAAAATAAAAATGTCTCATTTCTGAGACATTTTTATTTCATCTAATCATTTATTCTATAAATGTTACTATATCTTCAATTGGTTTACGAGGAGGTTTAGCTGGAGTTTCATCTTGGGCAACTCCTAAGGCGATCATAGACATTAAATTATATTCAGGTTTATTAAAACCTATTAATTTTTCAATTTTATCCTTAGCATGAGTTGGTCCAGTCATATAGCAAGTTCCATATCCCATTTCTGTTGCTGCTAACATAAAGTTTTCAACAGAAGCACCTATTCCTTGTGCAGCTGATTGAGGCGATAATAGCATGTCCAGTATATCTTGAGATACATTATTTTCTTTAAGTATCTTATACTCTATCATCTTATATTCAGACCCATATACCATTATTACTACTGGTGCATTTTTAAAACACGTATAATACTTCAATACACTCATATGAATTTTTTTCTCTTTTTCAGTTTTTGCAAGATCACCTATTTTTTCATGGCTTTCTGTTACAATCTCAGCCATTTTATTTATTATTTCACGGTTAGTAAGTACAACAAAATTCCAATTTTGCTGGTGCTTTGGTGAAGGTGCCTGTGCAGCTGCTGACAGCATTTTTAATATGTCTTCTTTAGGAACTGTTTCATCTTTAAATTTTCTTATACTCTTACGTGAATATATTGATTCTAAAACATTCATCATATTTCTCCTTTGTATGTGTTAATAAATTAGTTTTTTGCCAAACTAATCATACAGCACAAATAGTTTGATGTCAAACTTATTAAAAATTATATTTTAATAGAAGTTGTCATCCATATTATTATAAACTTAAATATGATAATAGCCCTTCACATAATATGTAAAAGGCTATTTATCAAAATAACTTTATAATATTTTATTTCTCATTTCCTAATTTTAAGATTGTCCTCAATATCATTTTTTTAACTCTTCCTGTAATTCTAAATCCTTATGAATATCTTTAGGGCTCAAGTTTTTACTAAATATCTTTAAAATTCTTCTTTTCAATCCATCAAGTAATGTGTACGCAATTGGAACTACAAATAAAGTAAGTATAGTTGAAGTGATTAGTCCTCCAATTACAGCTTCTGCCATTGGTTTACGCATTTCAGTTCCAGCACCTGTAGCTACTGCTGTAGGTAGCATACCTAAAATCATTGCTAAAGTTGTCATAATAATTGGACGAAGTCTTACAAACCCGGCTTCTACTAAAGCTTCATTTCTATTCATTCCATTTTCCATTCTCTCTTTTGCAGCATCAATAAGTAATATACCATTTTTAGCAACAAGCCCCATAAGCATTACAATCCCTATTAAAGCCATAATACTTAATTCACTTCTGCATATAAATAATGCTATTATTGCACCTATCATTGAAAGTGGGAGAGCAAACATCACTGCCATTGGCTCTACAAAACTTTCAAATTGTGCTGCCATTACCAAATATAAAAATACAATTGATAAAAGTGCACATAATCCAAAGCTACTTAAGCTTTTCTGCATTGTACCATTCATTCCTCCAACAGATAGTGAAACTCCATCTGGTAGTTCACTTTTTATTTTATTTAAATATTCTGTTTGGAAAGTTCCTGCTGTTTTTCCTTTTACATTACATGAAAGAGACACTTCTGCCTGTTTATTATATCTGTGCAATGATGAAGATGTTCTTCCAATAACTTTTTTACTTACCTGATTTACTGGGATCAGTTTGTTATTTGTTCCTGAAACATATATTCCATTAAGGTCTTCTATACTCTTACGCTGATCATCCTTAAGCATTACTTTAACATCATATCTATCTTTTCCACCATCATATTTACTTACAGTAGAATAGTTGAAAAATGTATTAAGAGTACTTGCTACATCTGAACTTTTAACTCCTAAGTCTGCTGCTTTATCACGATCAACAACCATTTTAACTTCTGGAATACCTGTCTTCGCATTAATTCCAACATCTGCTGCCTGTGAATCATTTTCCATTTCTTCTTTTATCTTTTGAGCAAATGTAATTACTTTTTCTCTATCATCTCCAACAATATTATAAGTTACATCTTTTGAAGAACCAAATCCCCCCATAGATGATGCTGATGCATATACTTCCATTCCTGATAGTGATTTTAAATCATCACTTATTTTCTGTGCAATTACTTTTGAGGTATCTTTACGTTCTTTTTTATCTACAAGGGTAATTGAAACTGATGCTGAACTATTTTCTACTGTTGAATACATATATTTTACCTCTGGATATTTATCAATGCATTCTTCAATCTTTTTAGTTTTTTCTATTGCTTTATCTAAAGTAATTCCAGAGTCGAAATCTGCCTTAACATTTATAATCCCTTTATCTGTTGTTGGTAACATATTAAATCCTAAAGATTTTATAAGTAAAAGACTGCTGAAAAACATAGCTCCACATACAATTAATACAACAACTCGTTTAGTCAAAAGAAATCTTAAAAGATGTGAATATTTTTCTGAAACATATTCAAACTTTTTATCAAACACAACAAAAGCTCTTCCTATAATTGTACTCTTTTTCCCATCAGATATTTTTAGCATTTTAGAAGCCATCATTGGAACAAGGGTAAATGATACAAACAATGAAACAGCCATACTAAATACAATTGTCAAAGCGAATTCAATAAAGTATTTTCCTATCATTCCACTTATCATAGCTAATGGTAAAAATACTGCAATAACTGCTGAAGTTGTAGCTATTACTGCAAAACCAATTTCTGAAGTAGCATCCCTTGCTGCCTCAAAAGGCCTTTTACCCATATGCAGATGTCGTATAATATTTTCTATTACAACTATAGCATCATCAATTAAAAGACCAACAGCAAGTGACAAGGACATTAATGACATTGTGTTTAAAGTAAAATGCATAAGCTTTAGACATATAAAAGTAGTTATAACTGAAATTAAAAGAGAAAAGGCACTTATAATTGTACTTTCCCATTCATGTAAAAATAAAAATACAATAATTACAGCTAAAATACAACCTTCATAAATAGTTTTCATAACATCATCTACTGTATCCTCAATAGATTGAGAATTATCTGAGACAATATCAATACTTAATCCCTCTGGTAATGAATGCTTTACTTCTTCTACTACATTCTTAACACCTTTGGCTACTTCAACAGTATTAGAACCAGACTGTTTTACTACATCAATACCAATTGCTTTATTTCCATTGTAATAAGCTTGACTAGTTCTTTCCTCGACTCCATCTTCAACTGTTGCTACATCTTTTACTCTTACTTCTGTACCCTTAACATTTTCTATTACTATATTTTTGAAATCTTCTATTTTTTGTATTTTACTAGTTGTAGTAATCGATATTTCATTATTTCCATCACTGACTTTTCCTGAAGATTGATCCGTATTATCAGTTTTAATGCTATTTAATACAGCACTTGCTGTAAGACCATATTTTAACATTTTATCATTATCTAATTTTATATGAATTTCTCTTGTATCTTCACCTGATACATTTATTGATCCTACTCCAGATACTGAATATAATTTATTTTTCAACGTATTATCTACAAAATCAGATGCTTTCTGATTATCATCAGTACCATAAACAGCTATTGATACAATGGCACTGGCTGACATATCAAACTTTGAAACAATTGGATCATTAATATCTGTTGGAAGATTTCCTCTTATTCCAGAAATTTTATCTCTAACTTCTTGAGCCGCAGTTGATGGATCTATCCCAAGGTCAAATTCTATTGTTGTTTGAGAATAGCCAGAATTTATTGTTGAAGTTAAACTTTGAACTCCGGAAATCTGTTGAACCGCATCTTCTACTTCTTTTGTTATCTTTGTTTCAATTTCTTCAGGTGTTGCACCATTTTCAGTTATCATTACTGAAACATACGGTAAATCTGCATCTGGCATATCATTTAATGCTAATGATTTATATGAAACAAAACCTAAAATAGTGAGTGTAATCATTATAACTATGATAAATACAGGTCTTTTTATACTTATATCTGCTATTTTCATCTGCCATGCCTCCTACTTTGATGTCATGCTTTCACTATTTTTATCAGCATCTTGTATTGAAGTATCATCAGAAGTTGAAATTACATCAATTTTACAACCATCTTTAAGTGAGCTCATGTTTGTACATATTATTTCATCACCTTCCTTAACTCCTGATATTATCTCTACATTATTTTCATCTGCATCACCAATATCAACAGATACTTTAGAAGCTACCCCATTATCATTTATAAAAACATAGTAATCTCCTTCACTACCAGCTAAAGAACTTACTGGTATAGTAATTACTTTATTATTATTTTCAGTATTAGAGAAATTTACTTTTGCATATTCCCCTGGTAATAATTCTTTATTACTATTTTCCATTTTAATTTTACAATTAAATACCCTTAATGTAGAATCACCCGATAAATCTATGCTGTCTAATGTTCCATTATGAACCGTATTATTATCTTCAAGAGTAACCTCAGCTGGTTTTCCAACTTTTATATCATTTATTTTCTCTTGTGGTACTTGAATTGTAGCAAATACATATGATATATCATTAATTTTGGCTAGTACTGCACCCTGATTGATAATTTGACCGACATTTACATTTTTCTCACTTATTACACCACTTATAGGTGCCTTTATGACTACATTATTTAAATCATTTTGTAATTTCTCTATATTTACTTTCTGAGCTTCTACACTAGCTTTTGCACTCTCAATAGATGCCTTTGATATTTCGATATTGGCTTGTCCTGAATTATAATCAGCTTTAGAAGTATTTAAAGCTTTTTCTGAAGCGTCCAACTCTGATTGTGATACTGCTCCTGCATCAAAAAGAGCCTTTTCTCTATCATAATTACGCTGTGCATCATCTACATTAATCTTAAGCTTTTCAAGAGAAGTCTGTGTTGAATTAAGTTGCTGCTCGGCTGAATTAACTTGCTTTTCATTTACCTCTAACTGAGCTGTTGCTGTTTTTATACTGTTTTGTATGTCTTGATCATCTAAAACTGCTATTGTATCTCCTTCATTTACATACTGACCATTTTCAACCACTACTTTGGTAACTTTTGCTGATATTTTGCTACTTATTATTCCCTGCTCATAAGCTTCTAAAGTAGATTTATATGTATCTCCTGACATTCTATCTTTTAATTCTGCCTTATACACTTCAACTGAAAGCTTATTCTCTGATGCCATAACATTATCAGTCTTAGAATTTGATGATATAAATTTCACTATAAAAGTTCCTACTAATAAAACAGCTACTACTAAGGCATATATTAATATTTTCCTTGCTTTTTTCATTTCTTCCTCCTACTTATGAATTAATTTTTAATATATATAAGGTAAATTTTCTATGCTATTTAAATTCTATCTATTATTTTCTTTAGATAATAGTTACCTTAGTTATATAATCTATATGACTTTAGTAATATAATTTATAATTTGAAAAATGTTATAATATAATCATAAAATGGATGTAGAAATTTATAGTAAAGTAGGTGCTTATTATCAGATGAAAACTCAATTAAAAATTTTTTTAGGATTAAAAATCTTATTATTGTTTTCACTCTTTGTATTGATCTATATTGACTATCGCAATGATTATCTTCTAATGATTGCTTTATTCTGTTTATGCATTTTTATGTTTTTCCATGAATATCTTATGAATTTTAAATTAATACGTAATGTTAAATATGAATATATACTTATGTTTCTTCATGTATGTAGTGCTATGATAATTTATTATTATGTAAAACATGTAAATTCTATTGCACTCATTTATTGTCTTATATTTGATTTTTTTAATTTCAATAAAAATATACTAAAAGTTTTTTTGGGTATTCATGCAAGTTTATATTTTTTAATAACTACTATAATTCCTACTCACCAAGATATTAGAACAACAATAATATTTATAACAATTAATTTTTTTGCATATTGTGGTATAACTGGTATGCTATATAATCAGAAAAAAATTGAAGTTGAAAAAGAAGAATTAGAACAGCTTAATAAAAAATTGACTGTAGCTAATACCAAGCTATTCGAATATGCTGCAAATATAGAAAAAATTACAATATTAAAAGAACGATCAAGAGTATCTCAACAACTCCATGATTCATTGGGACACTCACTCATGGCATTAACCATGTATTTAGAGTTTGCAGAAAAAATATCTAATAAAGATGATATTAATCTAAAAAAAGTTCTACATCAATCAAAAGCAATAGTTCAATCAAGTATTGCTGAACTCAGAAATACAGTTACTCTTATGAAATCTGAACCTGAAATACAAGATTTCACTGATGCCATTAAAAAACTTATTAGTAATTTTCATTTATTTAACTATATAAAAATTAACTATTACATAAACAAATCTATCGATGATCTGGATAATTCTATTAAAGCTTCATTGTATACTACTATACAAGAATCTATAACTAATGGTCTTAAGCATGGAAATGCAACAAAAATTGATATTGAAATATTAAGAAGTAATGATAACTTAGAAATTTTGATTACTAATAATGGAGTTGTATGTAATAATATTGTTAAATCAAATGGACTTGTTGGAATTGATAATAGAATAAAGGCTTTAGGTGGAACAACTAATTATATTAGCAATACTAATTTAGGATTTTGTATAAATATTTTTATTCCAATATAAGTTTATAATTCAAATTATTTTATCTATTTTCTCAATAGAAAATTTAAAATCAAGATAAATTATAAAAAATTAATGAAAGGAAACAAAATATGATAAACGTTATTATAGCCGATGATCAAAAAATAGTTCGTGAAGGTTTGAAAATGATTTTAAGTTTAGATAATGAAATAAAAGTAATTGGTGAAGTTGATAATGGACAAGATCTTATTGAACTTCTAAAAAAAAATATATATCCTGATGTAATTCTTATGGATATTAGAATGCCAATAATTAATGGTGTAGATGCAACTAAAATAATTAAAGAAAAATTTAATCATATTAAAATAATAATATTAACTACTTTTAATGAAGATGAATACATATTTACTGGAATTAGAAATGGTGCTGATGGGTATATATTAAAAGATGCCGGTTTTGATGAAATAAGTAAAGCTATAAAAACAGCTTGTGCGGGAAATATACTGCTCAATCCTGAAGTAGCCTCAAAAATTATAAAAGAATTTAATAAACTTTCTCCAAATAAAGCAATTAATTATAACAAAGAAAAACTAAATCTTCTTACAAAAAGAGAAATGGATGTTGCTATACTTGTTGGGCAAGGAAAAAGTAATAAAGATATCTGTAATGAATTAGCTCTATTTATTGACCAGTTAAATTATTAGAAATCTTTCTTTTTAAAGTAATAAGTACAAATAATTCAAAGTCATGCTCTTAAGGATTGGCACTTCTAAAAATCTTTGCTCATTCATCCTAAAGAACATGGCTAAAACTATTGATAAATTTATTTTTAATAATTCTTATCTTTAACCAAAAGATTAATTTTATCAAGACGTTTTGTATATAAATCATAATCACTTACCAATATTCCCATATATAGCATATCTACAATAGCTAATTGTGATATTCTAGAAACCATTGTTTCACTATAAAATGTAGTTTCTGAATCACCAGTATAAAATATTATGTCTGCATACTCTGAAATAGTTGTAGCTTTATAATTTGTTAATGCAATTGTTTGAGCTCCTGCCTTCTTTGCTATCTTTAATGCATTTATAGTATCTATTGTGCTACCTGAATGGGATATTGCAATAACAAGATCTTTATTAGTTAAATGACTCGCACAAATTTGTTGTATATGATTATCTGAATATGCCCTGCAATTTAACCCAATACGTAAAAATTTATTCATAATATCACTAGCAATACTTCCTGAATTTCCAACTCCATAAACATCAATAATGTTCGCACTTTTTATCATCTTTATTGCTTTCTTATAATTATCAGTATCTATTATTTTATAAGTATCTTCTAGTGCTTTTATAGTCATTCCAATCATTTTTTCTGGAATATCTTCAACTTTATCATTTTTATCAATATGAAGCTCTACTAACAATTCACTATCAGATTTTTGAACTACAGATTCCCTTCCCCAGTCCTTTATTAATTCCATTTTAAATTTACTATAGCTACTACAGCCTATACTTTTTACAAAACGTACAATAGTAGGTTCACTTACCCCTGCTTCTTTAGACAACTGAGCTAAAGTCATTGTAGAAACTGAGTGCCCATTTAATAACACATAATCTGCAACTTTTTTTTCAGAAGATCTTAATGTATTATACGCATTTTTTATTTTATATTCATAAGATTGAATATTTTCCAAATTCTCCACATCCTTTATTTCGCAGTTTTCATTAATTATATATTAGTGTAGTAAAACTACAAAATCAATGTTTCTTTAATTTTTATTAAATTATAATTCTATTGAACTTGGAATTTAACTTTTACCATAACAAAACATTGGCATTCCATTTTTCTTGATTACATACATATCCCACATCAACGCCATTTTATGCAATTTTACTATTTTTATATCTCAAATTTAATAGTTTTACTACAATAAATCATTGACGTTGTAGTAAAACTACATTATAATCTAAATCAAAGGGGAGCACTTAACTGGTATCCAGATTTTATTTATATTAACAACATAAAATTTGAACACTAAATATTAACTAAGTGCTAATTAAAAATTATGAAACCAATAAAAAAAGCAAGTGAAATGACAGCAAAAGAATTAGCTAAGTATATTGACTATTCTGTACTGAAACCTGAATTTACAGAACAAGAGATTATTGCTTTAACAAAAGATGGGGTTGAGAAAGGTTGTGCTACCATTTGTATTAATCCTGGATATATGGATCTTTGTGAACCATATATTAAAGGTAGTGAAACAATGCTTTGTCCAGTTTGTGACTTCCCATTTGGAACAAGTTCTACAGAATCAAAGGTTAAACAAATTGAACTGGTAGCTAAATATGATTCGGTTAAGGAAGTTGATATTGTTGCAAATTTTGGATGGATTCGTAGTGAAATGTATGATAAAGTAACTACAGATTTAAAAGCATGTGCTGAAGCTGCTCATAAATATGGAAGAAAAATTAAAGCTATTTTTGAAACAGATGCATTAACTGAAGAACAAGTTAGAAAGACTTGTCAATGCTGTATTGATGCAAATATTGATTTTGTGAAAACAAGTACAGGATTCTTAACAGGATTCGACTCAAAAGGTGCTACTCCAGAAATTATTAACGTGATGATAGAAGAAGTTAATAATAAGTGTAAGGTAAAAGGAAGTGGATGTATTAGAACAAGAGAGCACTTCCTACAGTTGATTGACATGGGAATTGACAGAATGGGTGTTGGTTATAAATCTGTACCTGTAGTATTAGGAATTTGCCAAGAAAATAAAGATAATAAAAACCTTTATTAATAGGGTTAAATCTTAAGTTTTACCATTTATCAAGAACAGTAAAAAGATGATTCATATATTATTTAGGAATCATCTTTTAATTTACTTTTACATTTCATTTTTCTTAAGTAATTACTTGGAAATTTTTCTTATATCGCATACTTTTCTACACTTTAGGTTTTAATGATCCATAGAAATAAGATGCAGTTGCACCACCATCAATTAGAAAATCTGAACCTGTAATAAATGCACCCTTATCGCTCATAAGAAGCTCTGCAACATTTGCTACTTCGTCTGCTGTTCCCGGACGTCCTGCTGGACACTTTGCAAACATATTCTTATAAAATGCTCCTCTTGGTCCATTAAATTCATCAATAGCAAGTGGAGTAACAATAATACCTGGAGAAATAGAATTTATACGAGCATCTTTTTCTCCCCACTTTACAGATTCAGCCATAACTCGCTTTTCATTGCATCTTTTTGCCATCTGATATGCATGGAGAGTATCCTTAATATTTTCAGGTTTTAAAATTAAAAGATTTAATAACTCTTCTGTAGGAGTAATTGCAAGTTGTTCATCCTCAACCGCTGTAAGTTGCTGCATCCTATGTCCAGATTGACTTGAAATTGTTACTCCAACACCTCCTGGTGCAATTACTTTTCCCACTTCTTCTAATAAAACTGCCGTTCCATATAAGTCAACTTTTAAAATATCTTCTATTGATGCCTGACTTGGTGATACTCCTGCTGCATTAACAAGCATTTTTATATCACCATATTCCTTTGATTTAGAAATAAGCTTTAAAATAGATTCTCTTGATGATATATCAATTTTTACATATTCTGCATCAAATCCAGCATTTGTTAAGATTTCACTAATTTTCTGTCCATTATTTATATTTCTATCTCCAATAACTATCTTTTTTCCATATCCCATTCTTCTAGCAATTGCCATACCGATTTGTCCAGCTCCTGTTAAAATCATTACCTCTTTTTTACTCAAAATACTTCCATCTCCTTTTAATTTTATATACTAACGCTTACTTGTAAGTAATCTATAATCATTGACTATCCTAAAAAGCATTAATACTTGTAATAACTCACATTTTAATAATTAGTTAAAATTATTTTCATAATATAAGCTTAATGTTAGCACTTTGAGTTAACTTTAAGTCAAGTATTTATTAAACCATATCTTATAAAATGAAAAGGTAATTTCTTGTTTGAAATGCTAATATCATAATTTAATCAATTGTGATAACAATAACAAAAGCAGTTTAGTTACTTATTACAAAAATACTAAACTGCTTGTTATTTAAGATTTATTTATTTTTAGAAATATCAAGTTATTTAGATGTTTGAATATAAACTCATTAAACTATTAATATATCTCACCTATATACTCTGTTCAAAATTAAATTTATTATATGGATCATATTTATACTTAATACGTTTTAATTTTTCATAATTATTTCCATAATATTCTTGATGATAATTTTCAAGTTCTGTTAAAGGAAAATTAATAAATGATCCTTGTGTTATGTTTCTAATATATTTAAACTTCTCTAAAAACCACTCTATATTTTCTCTTTTATATTTATCATCTTCAAATACGCTTTGAAATCCCATTATAAATTTTGCATCCCTATAGTAAAATGCGCTCTCATCTTTGTCTTTGTCTTTTACAGCTCCACCAAGTCCATAAAAAGTTATAGCCGTATAAACACTTCCATTTGCTGAATCATTCAAAAGATTTAATATTTGTTTTATTTCTTCTTCTGAATATTCTTTGTAAATGAACCTTCCTGTAGATTTATATTTTTCATAATCAGGATGACTATCCTGTATTATTCTATTAGCTTCTAATATACTCGTATATGTTAAATTTAGATTTTTATCGTATTTTAAATTTATAAAGGGCATTAATATATTTTTTGCTTCTTTTTCCTCACCATAATATAATCCAATTATTTTTATTCCTCTTCCTTTTTTATTAGAATTATAAACTGCCATCTTAAAATTAGCTTTGTTATCAAGATTATTAAACATCTTCTCATACATTCTTATTACAGTAACCTGGTTATGAGTTGCTAGATTAGTATATTCAAGATCAATTAATGTAACATTTTCCACTTTTGCTGCAAGCTTAAATGTCATAGATACAACAACCCCAAAATTTCCACCGCCACAGCCTTTGCTTGCCCAGAATAAATCTTCATGTGTATTACTATTAGCAGTAATTAAATTGCCTTTATAATCAATAAATTCTATTTCCATTAGACTATCACATGCAAGACCAAGAAATCTGCTTGAATATCCCCAGCCTCCACCAAGTGTAAGACCTGCAATTCCTACTGTAGGACATCCCCCACCTGGAAATGGATATCCTTTCGAACATAAGAAATCATATGCTTCTCTGTTGCGTACTCCACCTTCTATTGTTACCATATTACTTTCCTCATCAAGGTTAATTTTGTTCATTCTACTCAAATCAATAACTATAATATCATCGCCAGTTGAATATCCCTCATAATTATGAGCACCATTTCTTATTCTAAATTGCACACTATTTTCTATGCACCATCTTATATTATTTGCAACTTCTTCTTTATTTGAGCAGTAAACAATTACTTTGGGATATGAATCAATAGCTCTGTTCCATGATAATCTGCATTCATCATAATCATAATCTTCTTTTCTAACTATTCTACCTTTTAATCCGTGTAAATTTATATTATTCATATACTCCTCCGTACTTATATGATATTTTTTATACTTTTAATTTTTATAAAATGTATTACTTACTTAACATTTCTATCTACATTAGTTTTATATACTAAGTAGTAAATTATATTATAAGTTACTTTCTAGTTTTCATCTACATATATATTTTAATAACAAAACTCATAATACCATATATAACAAATAAACAGCATTAAGAGAATTGAACTGCTCTCATATCAAATATATATTATCAGTTCATATCACATCTTAATGCTGTTATCTTTATAAAAGTTTATTCTTTTTCATTCATAATGCCAAGTTTATCAAATATAATAAAGCTAATGCTCAACACTATTGCTACAAGTGTAGCTAATCCCATACCTTTAATTTCAAATGCACCTATTGTAAGCTTAATTCCACTTAGACCTACAATAAATATAACTGATGCAAGAATTAAATTTCTTGATTTAGCAAAATCAACTTTTTCTTCTATAAAAGTTCTTAATCCTGATACTGCTATTGTACCAAATAATAGGAAGCTTACTCCCCCAATAACTGGTGTAGGAATTGTGGTTATAAGAGCTGACATTTTACCTGAAAATCCTAAGATTACAGATATTAATCCGGCACCACAAATTACATATACACTGTAAACTTTAGTTAATGCCATTACTCCTATATTTTCACCATAAGTAGTTGTTGGAACTGATCCAAACATTCCTGAAATTATAGTAGATAATCCATCTCCAAGTAGAGATTTATGAAGTCCTGGATCTTTCATAAAGTCTTTTCCAACTATGCTGCTTGTAACTTTTAGATGTCCTACATGTTCTGCTACTACCACAAAAGTTGCTGGTAATATTGTAAGTATTGCATTAATATTAAAGTGTGCTACTTTTATGTTTGGTAATACAAAAAAGCTTGCATTGCTTACTGTAGAAAAATCTACAAGCCCCATAAAGCATGATGTAATATATCCAACAATTACACCTATTAACAATGGAATTACTTTTAAAAATCCTCTTAAAAGTACATTACATAAAATAACTGTAACTAATGTCACCATAGATACAATTACCCAAGTAATATTCATTGTTGGTGAATTACTTCCTCCTACTGGGAATCCTGCCATGTCTGCTGCACTGCTAGCTAATTCTAAACCTATTATTGTAATAATAGATCCCATAGCAGCTGGTGGAAATAATTTGTTTATCCAACCGATTCCTGTATATCCTACAATAACTGCTATCAAAGAAAAAACTATTCCAGTTATTACAAAGCCACCTTGTATTGTTTGAAAATCATAACCTTGGCTATATAATAAAAGTACTGGTGAAATAAATGCAAAACTTGAACCTAAATACGCTGGAATTTTTCTTTTTGTTATAAACGCATATAGCAATGTGCCTATACCATTAAAAAATAATACTGTCGTTGGATCAATTTTAAATATAAGTGGTACTAGAACTGATGCTCCAAACATTGCAAATAGATGCTGTATACTTAATGGAATCGCCTTAACTAAAGGTATTTTTTCATTCACATCTATACTGTCTTTTCCACTTTTTGAAATTTTATCATACATAATAATATCATCTTCCTTTCTTAGTTTCGCTGAACTAATTTAAAAGTACCTTACCAAAAATATCACTAATATACATAGTCTGTCAATATATATGTATAATTTTTTTATTTTCATCAAATTATATATTAAAATTTCATAGTCATGAAAACATAGATAAAAATTATAAACTTTTTAAAATAAGAGTTATTAATTTATATTTATTAGACTGTTAACTAAATATCTCTAACCTGTAAATAATACCTCACCAAGTATTTCACCTTTTGTATGAATAATATATAAATTTATATATAATTATAAATTTTAATATAAAAAGACTATCACTGTCTAAATGAATATTTTAAATATTCTTTTTTCGTAGTAATGCTTCATGCATAACAACCATAAAAATCATCACTATAAAAAGATAAACTGGATATAGTGATACGTTAATATACTCAGCAATAAGACCAAAAATTGGTGGCATTAATAATGTTCCTATATAAGCGCTTGCCATTTGAACTCCAATAATTGCTTGTGATTTATCCGCACCAAAATATTCTGGTGTTGAATGAATAATGCAAGGATATATGGGTGCACACCCAAGACCAATCATAATCAGCCCTATTAATGATATATACTCTCCAAAGGGAAGCATTAAAGTTATAATACCAATGGCAGCTACTCCTTGACCTAAACGGATCATCTTTGAATCACTTAACTTCATAGTAATAAAACCACTAAATGCACGACCTATTGTAATTCCAATAAAGAACATACTTGCAAAGCTTGCTGCTTTATCTGCAGATATACCCTTATGTAAAGTTAAATAACTACTTGCCCAAAGTCCAGTTGTCTGTTCTAATGCACAATAACAGAAAAATGTAATCATTATCTCTTTTGCACCTGAAATTTTTATAATTTCTTTTAGTGTAAGTGTTTTTGCATTTACATAATCTGCATTTTTTTCTTCTGCTCTATTTTTCCATAGAGGTAAACTAAAGATTAAAATAATTGTTAAAACGATTTGTAAGACTGCAATATAACCATAACCTGGATTCCACCCTTGTCCACCTGTCATTGCATATCCCATGATATATGGTCCAAGAGAAGCACCAACTCCCCACATACAGTGAAGCCAGCTCATATGTCTGCTCGCATAATTCAATGCTACATAATTGTTAAGCGATGCATCTACACTTCCTGCACCAAGACCATATGGAATTGCCCAAAAGCATAATATCCAGAAAGAATTACTAAAAGAAAATCCAAACAGAGCTACTGCTGTCATTGCTACACTAATTGCTGTTACTTTTCCTGTTCCTAATTTACGAGTGAGTCTATCACTTTGTAAGCTTGATAAAATTGTTCCTGCCGCAATAATCATAGAAATAATACCTGCATAAGAAACCGGTACCCCAAATTCACTGTACATAGCCGGCCATGCTGATCCAAGTAATGAATCTGGAAGACCAAGACTTATGAAAGATAAATAAATAACTGCTAGAAGTAAATGAATCATATTGTATTTCCCCTTTCTTTTAAGTATAATTATATCAGCAAAAATTTATTATATATATAATAAATTCAGCTATTTTATATAATAATACCGTCAATATTGGAGGATTTAATGGCTTTATCTTTATGTAATACCACAACAAATGAACATGGAAGAGAACTAGTAGAACATGGTACGGTTTTGTTTCCTGTTGCCTGCTATGATGATGATTTGATTAAAAAAAGTGTTCCTTGGCATTGGCATGATGAATTTGAAGCAGTTATAGTTTCAGAAGGCACTGCATTAATTGCTGCTGGAACAAAAAAATATACACTAAAGCAAGGGGAAGGTATATTTATAAATGCTGGTATACTTCATGCTGCATGGAGCAAAAATTGTTCTATCTGTCATCTCCATTCCATTACTTTTCACCCTCGTCTTATTGGTGGAAGCATTGATAGTATATTCTGGCATAATTATGTTCAACCTTTGCTGAAAAATCCAATAGTAAAACATATACATCTTGATAGTTCAGAAGCATGGCATAAAAAAGCAACTCATGCTATAGAATCAGCTTGGAACAGTTGCGCTAACGAACCATTTGGATACGAATTTCAAGTTCGCTCCTCACTATCCGAACTCATTTTACATTTATCTGCTTATCATCCTGTTATATCAAGGCAGCCCTCTGAAAAAGTATTAAGAAATAGTAATCGCCTAAAATTAATGCTTCAGTTTATACAAGATCATTATCCTGATCAAATAAATGTTTCTATGATAGCAGATACTGCAATGATTAGTGAAAGCGAATGTCTCCGATGTTTTCGAAATATAATTGGAATACCTCCTATTCAGTATCTAAAGCAATTTCGTATTCAAAAAGCTGTTGAATTTCTAACCTCAACAAACGAAACTATTGCTAAAATAGGTGCTCAATGTGGTTTTCAAGATACAAGTTACTTTGTTAAAACTTTTCGTGAACAAAAGAAATGTACTCCATCCGAGTATAGAAAAAATGACCATTAAAACTTTAGTTTTATTTATAAATATTAATCTCTATATGAAAATATAATATTTACTTTTCATATAGAGACTCATATTATCTGTTGCTTTTCCTTGATTTAATTTGCCACTTCAAATTGACTATAATAAAGAGACGCATAGAAACCATTTTGTTCTATAAGATTATCATGACTTCCTCTTTCTACAATATCCCCATCCTTAACAACTAAAATCATATCTGCATTTTGGATAGTTGACAATCTATGTGCTATGACAAAACTTGTTTTATCCTTCATAAGTCTTGATAAAGCTTTTTGAATTTCTACTTCTGTTCTTGTATCTACACTTGAAGTAGCTTCATCTAATATCATAATTGTGGGATTTGTTAACATAGCACGAGCAATAGTTAAAAGCTGCATTTGTCCTTGAGAAATATTAGATGTTTCTCCAGAGATTACAGTATCATATCCATGCTCTAGTGTACGAATAAAATGATCACAGCAAGCAGCTTTTGCAGCTGCTATTATTTCTTCACGTGTAGCATCCCTATTACCATAAGCAATATTTTCAGCTATTGTGCCCTCAAATAGCCATGTATCTTGAAGTACCATACCAATTTGTCTTCGCAGGGTATTTCTAGGAATTTCATTAATGTTAATGCCATCAATTGATATATATCCTCCATTTAATTCATAGAAACGCATAATCAAGTTAATTAATGTAGTTTTTCCGCCACCTGTCGGACCAACAATAGCTACTATTTCATTTGGCTTTACTTCAAGATTTAGATTTTTTATTAAGGTTTTCTCATCTGTATATCCAAACTTTACATTTTTAAAATCTACTTTTCCTTTAGATATAGTATGTTCATTAAATAAAGATTCATTTATTTTAATATCTGCAATCTCTTCTTCTTCATCTAATAATTCAAAAACTCTCTCTGCTCCAGCAATGGCTGATTGTAGAGACATAATAACATAAGAAGCCTGAGTAACAGGCTCAGAAACTTGATTTACATATTGTAAAAATGCCTGAATTGCACCTAATGAAATATGTCCATTAAGTGTCATTATTCCACCTATAATCGCTGTTGCAACAAATCCCAATTGGCTTAGAAGTCTTATAGTTGGATATATAGCAAAATCAACAAACTGAGCCTTTCTATTTGCTTCAAACTGCTTTTTATTAAGTTCAGTAACTTCTTGAATTATGTCCTCTTGCTGATTAAATATTTTTATAATACGATTACCTGAATAGACTTCTTCAATTTTTCCACTTAACTGTCCCATAGCATGGAAATTATATGCATAGTAACGTTGACTTAAACTTGATACATAATTTGTTGCAATAGCACTAATTCCAATAAATATAAAGATTATTAAAGATAACTTTAAATTTAATATAATCATTGAAATAATTGTAAGTATAATTGTAAAACATGAAGAAATAAACTGCATAAATCCAACCTGCATTACTAATGATACTTTTTCAAGGTCATTAGTTACTCTACTCATAACATCCCCTTTTTTATGTGAATCAAAATACTTCAGTGGAAGCTTATTTATTTTTTTACTAATATCTTTACGTAATGATAGAGTTAAATTTTCACCAACACTTGATACTATATATTGTTGAATATAAGAAAGAAAACTATTAACCATAGATATTATTACTAGTGTTAAAACTGGCATGGATAATGCTTTCGTTACTATGGATACAACACTTACAGATTTATCAAAATTGCTAATTGCATATACTAGATTATTTATAGCTAATCCAACCATCATTGGTATAACTGCATAAAATACACTACTAAGCAATACCAATATACCTACAATTATCAACTTTTTATTTTGTGTTTTTAATCTTTTCATTAGTCGTTTAATAGTCTTCTTTGTATTTTTAGGAATATCTTCACTAAACGCCTTTGTATGTTTCTTTTTATTTTTATCCTTATTCATAAAATCAAGCCTCCTTTATACTCATCTGACTTTTAGCAATTGCTTGATATACAGAACAGCTTTTCATTAAATCAATATGTTTTCCAACCCCTACTAGTTTTCCTTCATCTAATACAATGATTTGATCTGCGTCCATAATCGTGCTAACTCGCTGAGCAATTATTATCTTAGCTGATTCTGTCATATTTTCTTTAAGTGATTTACGAAGGGTTGAATCTGTTTTTAAATCTAAAGCAGAAAAACTATCATCAAAAATATAAATTGGTACGGGTCTAATAAGAGCCCTTGCAATAGACAATCGTTGTTTCTGTCCTCCCGAGAAATTTGATCCTCCTTGAGATACTTCAGATTTTAATCCATCAGGTAATTTATCTACAAAAGAATCTGACTGAGAAATACTTAAGGCTCTCTTCATATCTTCTTTAGTTGCATCTTTATATCCCATTTTTAAGTTATCCTCAATTGTCCCACTAAATAAAAATGCTTTTTGTGGAACATAACCAATTGTATCTCTTAATTCCTTTTGTGAAATGCATCTTATATCCACACCATTTATGCGAATTTCTCCTTCATCTATATCATGTAACCTTAAAATAAGATTGGCAATGGTACTCTTACCAGAACCTGTACTTCCAATAATTGCTGTTGTCTCACCCTTATTACATGAAAATGATACATTTCTTATAACTGGTTCCTCTGCTCCGCTATAAAAGAAAGATACATTTTCAAATTCAACTACTACATAATTATCCTTTGTACATTTCTTTTCCATATCTAAATCCTGAATTTCTAAATTAATTTCCAAAACTTCCTCTATACGATCAAGACATGATTTCATTTTAGGTAGTGTAACACTTGTTGTTGTAGCTAATATCAAATAACTTAATGTAATAATAGAATATTCAGTTACAGCAGTTATTTGGCCAATTTCCATTGTTCCATTCATAGAAAATACTCCACCTATCCAAACTATAGAAGCTATGGATAAGCCAATTATAAGCCATATTGTTGGATTTAATACAGCAAATATCTTATTTAGCTTTATCATATCTGTAGCATAACTTTTAAAAGCTGTACCTGCTCTATCTTCCTCATATTTCTCATTTCCAAATGCACGAATAACACGGATTCCAGTAATACATTCCCTTATTACTTGATTTATATAATCTAATTTAGTCTGAACTCTTTTAGAAATAAATATTGATTTCTTAAGTACTAAACTAGCAAAAATTATGAATATTACCACAGATAAAATAAGTATTAAGGCTAAAACAAAACTAGTGTGTATTGTCATAATAATAGATGAAATAATAATGAGTGGTGCTGGCACTATAAGTTGCAATGTCAATCCAAAAGTTTGTTGCAAATTAGAAATATCTGAAGCTGTACGTGTAATCATAGAAGAAACTCCAATAGTGTCAAATTCATGAATAGATAACTCCTGACTCTTACGAAAAATTTTATCTCTCATGTAATACCCAAAAACAGCAGCAAGATCAGCCGAATAATAACTTCCAAGTACTGCTGCCACCGTTGTTATTAAAAGTACTAATATCATTTGTCCACCTATATTGATAATCTCATTAATATCACCCTTTAAAATTCCATTATCTACAATCCCTGCTATCAAAAATGGAATTAATAACGTCCCTACAGATTGTCCCAAAAGCATAATTAATGTTATTCCTACTTTACCCTTACTTTCTTTTAGGAATAGTTTTAAATACTTCATAGTTTACCTCCATTATGTAAGTAATTTTGCTAAAGTTTATTTCAAATGGTATTATAAAGCTTAAAGTAACTTTAATGTCAATAGTATATTTTAAAATTGGAGGTTATTTATGAAAGATAAATCTAATATGCAAATTAAAGAATTTTCTGCTCTTACAGGTATTAAACGTGAAAATCTAAGATATTATGACCAAATTGGATTATTGTCACCAGAATTTCGTGGAAAGAATGGTTATCGCTATTATACTAGAAGTCAGTTAACTACAGCATATTTAATTATTTCCCTTAGAGAACTTGGGATTGGAATTGACGAAATAAAACGATACATTGATATACGTACTCCTGAAGAAATGTTTTCTTTGTTTAGCTCACAAAAGCAACATATATTAACTGAGATAAAAAAACTTAAACGCATCTTAGAAGTTATGCAACTTTATGTTGACATGGCAGAGGATGCTATTAAATATACAGAAAATAGTATAAATATCGAATACAAAAAGAAAGAGCCTATTTTTTTAGGGCCAATAATTTCTAATGACTCATTAGATGAGGCTGCTATTTCATTTTATAATTTTGCTGCTGAAAATGGAATTGATATAGGTTATCCACTTGGTGCTATTATCAATAAAAAGGATATTGAAAATAAAAACCCTTTATATGCAACTCAATATTATTTTAAAGCTATGCATGATCAAAATTCATATAAACCTGAAGGGAAGTATGCAGTTTTCTATGGAAGATGTGCTTATGGGGAATCTGACTACCTTTACGAAAAATTATATAAATTTATAGATAAAAATAATTTACGTATGTGTAGTGATGCCTATGAAGAATATCCACTAAATGAACTTTCAACGAAAGATGAAAATCAATACTGTGTTAAGATAGAAATAATGGTGGAAGATATGTAATTTATATCTTCCTCCATATGTTACAATCTAATTTTATTTCAACTTCCTTACATTCCATCTAATAAATAATACAAGACAAAAGTTTGCACATAATGTTATTAATAATATCATTCCAATCGGTATTCCACTATCAATTGCCTGACCAAACAGTAACTGCCCTGGTGCAACACTTATAGTTGCTACAGCTGTTGATAATGCTGATACACTCCCAAGCATATCCATTGATATTTCTTTTTGTATAAAAGTAAGTGTTAGTACATTAGATAAAGATAATGACATCATTATTGCCATTCCAGAAAGTGAAAATAATCCTGCCATAGCATAGTTATTTATTTTAAAAAATACTATAACAGACATTAAAGCGACACCTAAAATCATAGGCACATATGTATAATGGACTTTTTTCATAGAAAACATTTCTGGTTTTATACTTATCCAGAAACCACCACATATCATCCCTAATACACATATGCCCTCTACTATTCCATAAATCTCTGAAGGTAGTCCTAAATAAATATTTATGAAGTATGGTGCAACAATTGATAATATAGGAACTAAAAAAATATTCCCTAATGCATATGAAACTATTATTCCAAGTATAATTTTATTTTCATTCATTAAATGCATAAATGTATTTTTCATATCTATAAATGAATTTTTAACAAATTCAAAAGATAATAACCTATCACTGCTATTATAATCATCAGATAATTTATCTTTTCCTATTACATTATTAGTTTTGCTTTCTGCATCAGGTATATCCAGAAATAACTCTAATATTGCTGACATAAGAAAACTTAATGCATTTATTATTACTATGAGTTTTATACCTACTAATCCATATAAAACGCCTGCAAGTATTGGACCAACAAAATTTACAGCTGATCCAACCTGATTTATTATTCCATTTGCAGATGTGAGTCTATCTTCATTTACTATCTGAGGTATAGATGATGTTACTGCTGGTCCATATAACGTATAACATATTGATAATATAAACATAACAGCTCCAACTACAAACTCACTATCCCTTCCGTTTAACAGAATAAGAGCATAACCTCCAATTAATGCTGCACAGAAAAGGTCTAAATAAATCATTATCTTTTTTTTATTTATTTTATCAGAAAGACGTCCTGCAATAGGTGCAAAAATTATATATGGTATAGTTGATATTGCAAGTATCTTTGCAAAAGCTGCTGTACTTCCTGTAAAATGCAGTAAATATAAAGACATACTGAATCGCTGAACTGCATTTCCAAAAAGAGATATAATCTGTCCTATTACAATTATTATAAAGTTTTTATTTTTCATGGAGCCTCCCTTAAAAGTTCATATTCCATACATATTGGATACTCCCCATTTTCACTTTTTGTAAGCGTTGCATTTATTCCATATATTTCTTTTAAAGTACTTTTATTAATCACATCAATTGGCTTTCCTTCACAAATTATTTTTCCCTTTTTAAGTCCAACTATATTGTTTGCAAATCTGCAGGCATTATTGAGTTCATGAAGTACTATAACCACTGTAATATTCTTTTCTTTATTAAGTTTTTCAAGAACTTCAAGAACCTCAAGCTGATAAGACATATCAAGATATGTTGTTGGCTCATCAAGCATTATAATATCTGTTTCTTGAGCCAAAGTCATTGCAATCCATGCCCTTTGCCTTTGTCCTCCAGATAAATTTTCAACTTCTCTGTCTTTAAAATCACTTAATCCTGTCTCATTAATCGCCCAATCTATTATTTCCTTATCATGGCTGTTAAGGCCACCTATAAGTTTCTGGTGAGGAAATCTTCCATAAGCAACAAGCTCCCTTACTGTAAGTCCACTCGGGCATACTGGTCCCTGTGGAAGAAATGCCACTTCCTTTGCTATATCTTTTTCTTTTATTTTCTTTATATTTTTATTGTTTATAAAAATATCTCCATTTTTAGGTTTATTAATTCTCGCTATAGTCTTTAGAAGCGTTGACTTTCCACATCCATTAGAACCAATTATTATAGTTATCATTCCTTTTGGAATAGATAAATCCATATCTTCAATTATATTGTTATCTTCATATGATACACTTAAATTTCGTACACTGATAGCTTCCATAATTATTTCTCCTTCATCATTAAATAAATAAAATATGGTACTCCAAATATTGATACCGTTATTCCAACAGGAATTTCAATTGGAGAGAATAAATTTCTTGAAACTGCATCTGCCAAAAGAATTATTATTACACTTATCATTGCTGATACTGTTAAAAATTTCTTATGATAAGGTCCAACCAACTTTTTAGCAATATGAGGAGATATCAGGCCTAAGAAACTAATATTCCCTGCAAATGCTGTTGCACATCCAGCAAGTATTACTGCAAAACATAAAAACTTTTTTCTTTCCTTTTCTAAATTAAGTCCTAATGATAATGCAAGTTCATCTGAAAGATTTAAAACATCTAACTTTTTATTGTTTAATAAAACTAATACATAAAGCAACGTTACTATTGGAATAATCACTTTTGCATAAGCTGCTCCAGCTCCCCATAAGCTTCCTGAGGTCCATACCAATACTCTGTTGTAATCTCCAACTCCTCCTCTGAAAGTAAAAAAAGTTATAAATGCATTTAGTCCTGCATTTAATCCTATTCCAATCAATAAAAGCCTTTTAGGTCTTATTCCACCTTTGCTTGACATAATATATATTATAAATGATGATATTCCAGCACCTAAGATGGCCATTAGCGGAAGTATAAATATTGAAAGCTGTCCAAGTTCACTATAATAATTTCCAGTAGAAAATGTAATAAACAATACTGCTGCAACTGCTGCACCTGCATTTATACCTATTATTCCTGTATCTGCCAAATCATTTTTAGTTATAGTCTGTAAGACTCCTCCAGCTGTTGATAATGCAATTCCAACAAAAGCTCCTACTAATAACCTTGGAAGTCTTATGGAAAGAACAGCTGTATTTTGAAGTTTTGTTCCATTTCCAAAAAGTGTATTTACAACTTCTAATGGACCTATCTTATATGTTCCCCAGCACAACGTAATTCCAAAAGAGATAATTAATAAAAATGATAAAATTATTAAAACTAATTTGAATCTATTTTTCTTCATTATCCTCTCTCCCTTCTCGCTATTGAAATGAAAAATGGTATTCCAATTAATGCTGTAAATACTCCTATTGGTGTTTCATAAGGATTAAATATCATTCTTGCAGCAATATCTGCATAGGTTAAAAGAACTGCCCCAAGTAAAAATGAACATGGTATATTTCTTCTATAATCCTCTCCCAATATTTTTCTTACTATTTGTGGAATTATAAGTCCTACAAATGCTATATTTTTCCCAACTGCAACAGCTGCTGCACACATTGGTATTACTACTATAAGAGTTATAATTCTTATTCTTTCAGGACTTTCTCCAAGACCTATTGCAACATCATCTCCAAGATTTAATATGTTTATCTTTGGTGATAAAAAAACACCTGCCAGTAACCCTAAAATTCCAACAACTGCTACAAGATTGAAGTCACTCCACGATACATTTCTAAATCCTCCTGCCACCCAAAATCCTATCATTTGAGATTGATTTGATAACAATCCTATTATTGTAGTTAATGACATGAAAAATGTGCTCATAGCAGTTCCAGCTAAAAGTATTTTTGCAATTGAATTATTATTTGCCTTTTTTGATATAAACATAAGTACTATAATTCCTGTTATTAATGCCCCTATAAAAGATGCTATCATTACATTTTTTGTATTCACTGCAATTCCTGCTGCATAAAAAATTGATATTACAAGTGTTGCTCCCTGGCTTACACCAAGTATTGAAGGCTCAGCTATTGGATTTCTTGTAACGCCTTGAATCATTGCACCTGTTGCTCCTAGTATTCCTCCTGTAAACACTATACAAAGTGCCCTTGGAATTCTTACATCTTTAACTAGCATAAGTTCAAGTGTTTCATTATAATTAAATATACTGTTAAAAATGTCTGAAAAACTAATAGGAACGGATCCTGAGCGCACTGCCAGAACCATTCCTATTACTAGAAGTAACAAACTACAACTTATAAATAATGCTGTATGTTTCTTACTTTGTTTCATTTAACATTCCACCTATTTCATTTATTAATAATTCTCTTCCAATTGGACTATATCCCTGGTTAAAATATGGTGATGATTTTAACACTATTACATGATTTTCCTTCACTGCCGGAATGCTGTTCCATATTGCATTGCTTTGAAGCTGTTCTAAATCTTCGTCTGTTGCTATTAAAAATATGTAATCAGATTTTATTGATGCAAGACCTTCATAAGTTACAACTGGAAGACTTATATCACTTTGAGCTGGCATACCTTCTGGCTTTTCAAGACCCATATCATCATATAGTACACTTCCAAATCCTGCACCATCAAAAATAAAGAATTGACCTCCACTAGCTAAGAATGAAAGATATGTTGTATCCTCACCATACTCTGATTTAATCTTATCTCCTTCTTCCTTAGCCTTTGCTTCATAATCAGAAATCCATTTATCTGCCTCTGATTCTCTTCCAAACACTTTAGCAAAAGCCTTTACATCATCCTTCCAATTTAAGGCCTCAAGCTGAATCATAACTGTTGGTGCAATCTCACTTAATGTATCATACATTTTTTCCTGAACTGTTGATATTATTATTAAATCAGGATTTAAATTCATAACTGCTTCAACATCCATAGTATCCTGCATGCTGTATCCTAAAATTTCTGCTCCTTTTAACGTGTCTTCTAAATATGATGGAAATTTCGTATAATCATAGGCATCACTATTTGCTGTACCTATAACTTTATACCCAAGTATTGATAAAATATCACTATTTCCACTTAAATCTACTATTCTCTGAGGATTTTCGGGTATTTCAACTTCTCCTCTTACGTCTGTAACTGTTACAGTTTTTTGTGATTCTTTATTACTACTTGAATTATTATTCGTTCCACATCCTGCAAACATCATAACTGCCATGCATGAAACTGCTAATATCTTAAATAATTTTTTCTTCATGTTTATTCCTCCATAAGTTTTCTATAACTGGTTTTTAACTATATATTATTATAGTTTTCTGTTCTTATCAGCTACGACAAATTGTATATGATATTCATTATCATTTCAATATTTACATCTAATTTAATAATTTTATCACCTAATATGATTATTTATGATATAATAAAAATTCTAAAAATATTTTATCCTAATTTAACTTAATAATTCTTAAAAGTTTTCATAATTAAATAAATTTTGTACTTTACTATTAAAAGAAAGCAGGAATAATAGTATGATATGTAAAACAACAAATGACTTTCAAAATCAAGTTCTAAAAGAAATAACCTTCTCCCCATATAGAATGAAAAATTGCATAATTTATAAAAATGAAAATAAACCCGAACTTGGATATTTTATTAAATATACCCGCAAAAAATATTATGACTTTGGCATAGGCGATTATACAATTCCATCAAATTTCACTCTAAATTTCAATCATAATGAAGAATTAATACGTTTTGGAACAGTATATACTGGAGAAACTGAATTTGAAATTGAAAACAGTTCAGTTTCATCTTTTAGCCCATCTTCTTTTTTTGTTGCAGAAAAATCTTTGAAAGGAAAACAGGTATGGAAGAAAGGACAACATTTTCATGGTGCAGAAATAACAATTTATAAAAAATACTTTGATGAAATCCTAAAACCAAACTTTCCAGACATAATAGATTTCAATAGTTTTATTACTAATTATACTTATCCCTATCTTCCTATTGAAATAGCCAAAATAATTCAAAAACTCAGAAGTATGGCTGAATCCTTCAGTCTTACACCTTTATATTTAGAAAGTAAAATTTTAGAATGTATTTCCTTACTCAATACTGAAATAGCTTCTTCTAATCAAAACATATTTACAAATCAGATAAATCATGGTCATATTAAAATAGGTAAAAATAGATGTATTAATTTAACATCTTCAGATGTTGCTGCTTTACAAAAAGCCTATGATATTTTAACAAAAGAAGCATTAAATCCACCTACCATAAAAAGTTTAAGTAGAATGGTATTTCTAAATGAACAAAAGTTGAAAGCTGGATTTTCTGCAAAATATCATATGTCTATAAGTCAGTATACAACTTCAATAAGAATGGCTATGGCTGAAAATTTATTATCTACAACAGACATGAGCATCGATGAAATATCTAAAAAGATAGGCTACAATTATAGTGGAAATTTTATAAAGATGTTTAAAAAAACACATGGAAAAACGCCTCTTGAATTTAAGCGTTCAAGAAAGTAAAATTTATAGAGATTATTAAATTAATATAATCTCTATAAATATTTATTTTTTTGTAACTCTATTTTGCCATAACCCCAACTAATTTATGTGGTACATATGGTTCTTCTAAATAAGCTATTTCTTCATCTGATAATTGAACTGATATGGCCTTTACAGCTTCTTCTACATGAGATATCTTAGTTGCACCTATAATTGGTGATGTGACTTTAGTAAGCAGCCATCCAAGGGCAATTTGTATCCTTGTCATTTTTCTCTTATTAGCAATTTCTGCAACACGTTCAATTATTATTCTATCAACATCTGCTGTTTTATCATATTTACCCTTTGCAAAAGAATCCTTCTCAAGACGTTCCGATGTTTCTGATGAATCTTTTACTAATCTTCCTGATGCTAGTGCACTATATGGAGTCATGGCAATATTTCCATCAATACAGCAGCCTGTCATTTCACGCTCTGTTTCACGGAAGATAAGATTATAGTGACTTTGAACCGATACAAACTTGTTCCAACCATTCATTTGTGCAATCATATTTGCCTTTTGAAGCTGCCATGCATAGCAGTTAGAAATTCCTATATAACGAACTTTCCCATCTGTTATAACATCATTTAATGTTTCCATTACTTCTTCAATAGGAGTATTGTAATCCCACATATGATATATATAAAGATCTATAAAATCCATGCCAAGATTAGAAAGACTTGTATCTAAAGACTGTATTATATGTTCTCTTCCACTTATACCTTTATTAATGTCATCTTGTGTTCTAGGTAAAAATTTAGTTGCGATAACTACGTCTTCACGTTTTGCAAATTTCCTTATTGCTGAACCCAAGTATTTTTCACTAGTACCATTCTGATATGCTACAGCCGTATCAAAAAAATTTATTCCATAATCTAGTGCTACTTTTATAATCTCTGCTGATTTTTTTTCATCTAATGTCCATTTATGCATTCCTTTTTCTACATCTCCAAATCCCATACATCCAAGACATATACGTGATACATTTAAATCTGAGTTTCCTAATTTAATATATTTCATACCCCTCTCACCCTTCTTCTTTTAAGTTTAGTCTTAATTATCTAATTCCTATAATTTTATATTTACTTTGTAATTTTTCAACACTTTAATCTATAAGAATATCCCCATTCTAATAACTTTATTAACAAACTTTTATCTAAATCATATTTGAATATTTATTTATAATAAAAAGATGTAGATAAATTTTATTACCTACATCTTAACCCTACTAATTATATATGTCCAATACCTGTTTCGAATTAATTATAATGCCTTTAAAGCATTATAATTAATTAAGTGATTCTTTTTTAGATTTTCTTCTTTCTGCAAATTCTGCTGCTGCTGTAAATAAAACATCTGTTGATGAATTTAGTGCTGTTTCAGATGAATCCTGTAATACACCTACTACAAATCCTACTGCAACTACTTTCATTGCAATTTCATTTGGAATTCCAAATAAACTACAGGCTAAAGGAACTAATAAAAGTGATCCTCCTGCTATTCCAGAAGTACCACATGCACATACTGCTGACAATAAGCTTAATAATAAAGCAGTTCCTACATCAACTTGTATTCCAAGAGTATTAGCTGCTGCAAGTGATAATACAGAAATTGTTACAGCTGCCCCTCCCATATTTATAGTAGATCCTAATGGTATTGATATTGAATATGTATCTCTATTTAATCCTAAATCCTCACACAGTTTCATATTAACTGGAATATTAGCTGCTGAGCTACGTGTAAAGAATGCTGTAATACCACTTTCTTTTAAACATTTAATTACAAGTGGATATGGATTTCTATGTATATTTATATATACAATTAGAGGATTTACAACTAATGCAACAAAAATCATACATCCTATTAAAAGTAAAAGTAATTGTCCATAACCAAGTAATGATTCAATGCCATTTGTTGAAATAGTGTCAAAGACAAGCCCCATAATTCCAATAGGTGCAAATCTTATGATTAATTCAACTACTTTAGAAACAGCATCTGAAAAATTAGATATAACTAATTTAGTTGAATCTGCAGAACTTCTTAAAGCAAATCCAAGTATCAATGCCCACGATAATATCCCAATATAGTTAGCATTACTTAATGCTCTTATTGGATTGTCAACAACATTCATCATTAATGTATTAAGAACTTCACCAACACCACCTGGTGGACTTACATTATCTATACCTCCTGAAAGTGTTAATGTTATTGGAAAAATGAAGCTTGCTGCAACTGCTATTATTGCTGCAAGAAATGTTCCTACCGCATAAAGCCCTATAATAGATTTCATGTTTGTTTTCTTTCCACTCTTGTGTTGACAAATAGCTGACATAACTAAAAATAATACCAAAACTGGTGCTACAGATTTCAATGCACCTACAAATAAATTTCCAAAAATACTTATTCCTTTTACTTTTTCAGGAATAGTTAATGATAAAATAATACCGGTAATCAATCCTATAATTATTTGTTTTACTAAACTTAATTTATTCCAAATATAAAGTAAATTTTTCATAAAATTCCCCCAATTCTTTGACTTTAAAATAAAATTGTTATTTGCAAATTTCCCCCTAATTTAATAAAGACACCCTTAAATTATTAAATATTACACGTTTAAGAAATAATAACACATGATCTAATTAAATTCCACTAATTATTTAATTTTTTTATTTATCTATAATATTCTAAACAAATATTAACCAATTATATACAATAATACTGTAACTTCATCACATATTTTGTAACAAAACTCATTATACTACTATAAAAATATTATGAATTACCAATTAATTTGTATTAAAAATATTTTTAACTAATTTAATGAAAATATCATCAAGGGGATTATGTTATATAACATAACTAAAAAGTTAACTCTATTGAAACTAATTCTTTAATAAAATAAATAAAACAGGGAATGTCGTAGAATTCTATACAGAATTCTTTCTCCATTCCCTGTCTTAATGTATTTATTTAAATTTATTCATCCTGTCATTTAATATTTCTGCCTTCATTTAAATTTCTTCACTAGAACCTTAAAATCCTTAGGCTATTACAAAATATAATTTAACTATTTCAGATAATTAACATCATTTTTTATTCATAGACATATATTTTCTTATTAAAAAATCAGCGTTACTATTATCAACAAATAAAGGTACTTTCTCTATGTAAACATCGCTAGTATCAAGACCAAACCATTTTGATGGTGAAACAGTAAATCTTTTAATAAATAAGTTTAGTCTAAGAACAATTGAATCAAAGAAATTTAACTCTGCTTTATGAGAAAGCTGTTCTTTGAGTAATACAAAATGAAAATCACCAACTATTCTGTTTTTAAGTGTTGTATAAATTCTAGATTGAAGTTTTATTTCACCACTTTCAACTAGTTCAGTTGAAATCTGCCTTAAAAAGATATTTAACTTTTGCTCTACTCTAAATCCAAGATTTAGCTCAATTCTTACAATATAAGATGTACCAAAAGTGTCAACAACATAGCTTGCTTCATAAGGATCATCGGTAACACAAATATGCACAAACCAATAAACATCAGCCTTTTTAGGTTTTTTATCTAATATCGAATACATAATCTTATGCTCTATTTTTTTAGTGCAAGTACTATTTGTTAAATACACAAGATTTGTTGCTAGTTTAGGAAGTGTTTCATCTTTACGTAAATTATCTAACTGTTCCTTAAAATCCGAAATTTGAACATTCTCTAGCAATTCCATCTTAATATAATGGCTTCTAATCCAAATAAACATAACTAATAAAATAATTGAAGCAATTAAAACAGTAATAAATCCTCCATGACTAAATTTTGAAGCATTTGCAATAAAAAATGAACATTCAAAAGTAGCAAAGAATATAAAAATTAATAAAGAAATAATAAATGGTGTCTTTTTCATCAATAAGTAATTAAACAATAAAATTGAAGTCATCAGCATGGTCACTGTAATTGCAAGTCCATATGCTGCCTCCATATTTTCAGAGCTTTTAAAATAAAGTACAATACCTATGCATACTAAACATAATACCTTATTTATAGAAGGTATATATAGTTGTCCTTTAGATTCAGATGGATATAAAGTATGTAGTTTAGGAAATAAATTTAATTTAATTGCTTCTGAAACAAGAGTAAATGATCCAGAGATTAGCGCTTGTGACGCAATAATTGCAGCTAAAGTTGAAATTATTATTCCAAACAATAAAAGTGAATTTGGTATCATCTGAAAAAATGGATTCAGATCTTCTGCATTAATAAAAGTACTATTTTGTTTTGCTGATAATAACCATGCACCTTGACCAAAATAATTTACCAATAAACATACCTTGACAAATGGCCATGTCGTATAGATATTCTTTCTTCCAACATGCCCTAAATCAGAATAAAGTGCTTCTGCTCCTGTTGTAGCTAAGAATATGCTTCCTAGTATGAAAAAACCAACTTTGTTTTCAGAACTAAAAAGGATACTGATGGCATAGTGTGGCGATAAAGCTCTAAGTAGTCCCCAGTTATTATTAAGATTAATTAATCCAAAAAAAGCTAGAGATGAAAACCATACTAACATTATCGGACTAAATAACTTTCCAACAAAATTTGTTCCAAGATACTGAATAAAAAACAAAACAGCTAAAATACATATTACAATTATTAAAATATTATTTTCATTGCTGTGAAAAAAATTATTAAGACTTGGAATTAGCCTTAATCCTTCAACTGCTGAAGTTACAGTTACAGCCGGTGTAAGCATTCCATCAGCAAGTAATGCAGAACCACCAATCATAGCAGGAATAATAAGGTACTTACTTTCCTTACGCACAAGCGCGAATAGAGAAAATATTCCGCCTTCCCCATTATTATCTGCTCTTAATGTAAGCAGTACATACTTCATTGTTGTTAAAAGGGTAAGTGTCCAAAACACTAATGATAATGTACCTAAAATAAAGTTTTCTGATACATTCTGTAAACCTCCATTATTACTTATAACGGATCTCATTACATAAAGTGGTGAGGTTCCTATGTCACCATAAACAACTCCTAATGCTACAAGTGCCCCACCTAAAGTTAATTTTGAAATATTCTTCTTTTCTTTAATTGATTCCATAATCAGACATGCCTTTCATAACTCATTTAATTTAATATAATATTAATAATACTTCATAAAATTATACATCTAATTCAAGTTAATAAATGCTAAATTTGTGTTAAATTTTCACAAAACTGATTTATCTTTGAAAATACCTCTCTGCTATTTTTAGTTACTAAACAAGCACATTCTTTTCTAAATAAATTATCCTGAAAAAATATTGACACAAAAAAATGCGTAAATCCTTAATTCAGATCTACGCATTCTTATTCTTAATATTTCATACTTTTATATAATATCTAGTTTAATAAAATTCCTTATTATTTTTAAATCCATTCACCATCTGCATTCACTTTGTATCCATTAATCACAGTATTTGATGCCATTTCACCATTATTATAGAAGTAATACCATTTACCATTAATTTTCTTCCATCCACTATACTGCATATCTCCACTTTCATTTAAATAGTACCATTTATTATTATCTTTTATCCATCCAGTAACCATATTCCCTGAATTATTTAAGTAATACCATTTACTATTCGTATCTCTATACCATCCTGTTTTCATTACACCATTTGTACCTAACATATACCACTTACCATCTATATCTTTATACCATCCAGTTTTCATTGCCCCTGAATTATTTAGATAATACCAGCTACCATCTATATCTTTATGCCAACCTGTTTTCATAATTCCGTTTTCATTTAGATAATACCATAATCCTAAATCATATATCCATGTTGAAGTAGCTTTTATACCCTGTGAATTAGTATAAGACCATGTTCCATTCTCATTCTTTATCCATCCATTGTTAGTTTCAGATGATGAACTGTTTCCTGAATTTAATTCTCCTGAACTATTCTCTTTATCAGCTGGTTCAGAATCTGATGACGAGCTATTTCCTGATCCTCCACTAGATGAACCACCTGAACCACCGCCTGAATTTGATCCACCTCCTGAACTTCCTGTATCTTCAAAACCATGATCTTTTATGAAATCATTCAAAACATTCATAAATTCAACATTAGATTTTCTAACTTTTATAGTTAAATATATATCCTGTAAATTAGCAGATTCTAAGTTGATACTTGACTCTCTATTTGAAAGGCTTAATGTAAGGATTTTATAATTCTCATCTTCTGTAACCTTTCCATAGTTAATATCAAATTTATCTAATTTGCTCATAAAGCTTACAAATTCTATTGAAGATGCATTATTATTAGCTTCAACTATTAATGGCTCTCCACTGGTTCCCTTACCACTTATAGGTTTTACTATATTAACATTTATAATATCTTTTAATTCATCTGGAATCTCATATTTATTTTCTTCATTATTATCATCATTATTGTCACCTAAATCAGAGTCATCGTCTTTTTCTTTTACTTTCAATATTCTATCTGCATTTGTAGTATTACCAAAACGATCTGTTGCAGAATAAATTAATGTATATATTCCAGCTGTTTCAATATCATATTCTCCTGTTATTGAAAGCTTTAAGCTTCTTCCCATATAATCTTTGGCGCTTATTCCTTTTTCTAAATCAAAATCTTGTCCAATAATTATTTCTGCAGCTTTTTCAGTTCCGGATATAATTGGTTTAGCTATATTTCCACTTATAACCTCCTCGACTATAACAGTTGCTTCTAGTATAGATTTATCACCATAAGAATCAGTAGCTGTACACACTATGTTGTAAGAACCAGGTTTCTTATTATCAACAGTTCCATCATATTTTATATCATCAATTTCGTTGCCATCAGCATCAAATGCTTCCACATAATCTTTGATATTAAATACTGCTCCTTTTGAAAGTATAATTTTATTTTCAACTATGGAATAAGAATCTTTCAAGCTTATAACAGGTTTAGTATTAATAGTGAGTTTATCATCACTTGCATTAACTATATTATCTCCACTAATCCTTTTATTAGTAGAATAAGTTACATAACTATATACTTCTCCATCAACTTCATTTGGAACAACTCTATAGCTTGAATCATTAGATTTAAATAACTTATCTATAATAGATTCATCCTTAGACACATCTATTTCACAAATTTCAATTACTCCACTATCCGAATTTATTGCTTCATCAGATACTATTATAAAATCTATGGTTTTCTTTTTACTGTCAATTTTATAATGTGTCTGTACATTATCATCTTCCCCATTAACAAGCCATTTTATTTCCTCTTCATTAAACTTAACATTTCCGTCATCGATTTTTACACTTAACTGAAGTGATTTTGCTAGATCACTAAAATTACTTAAATATATTTTAATCGTATCCCTATCTTGTTTTTCAACATTTAATTCTATACTATTGTCACTTAAATTTTTCTGTTGCTGTGCATTAGTTTTATATGCATGACCAGCACTTGCTATAACAGTTGAAGCTGCTGCACCTAAAACAAATATTTTTACTTTTGATTTAACATTTTTCATATATTGCTCCTTCTTTTGATGCTTAGTTTTGATACATAGATGTAAAAAAGCTAATAAGCTACTGTACATCTATACAATCTTTATCCTACTCATTGCAAAACATATAAAGTTTACTATTTCTTATCTATTTTCACTTATATTATTTATTAAAGTATCATCTATCTTCATAGTTACTAAGCTTTTTGATGCTCTAAATCCTGTAGCACTATTTAAAGTTATTTCTGGTAAAATTTCCGGAACTGTAACTTTAAATGTATCACTTACTAATCTTTGACCACCTTCTGATGCATCTGCAGTATCAGTTCTATATAATTCCGCAAATATTTCTTTATTTTCTTTCATAAAGTGATCTAAGTACTCTGGCTCTACCCAATAAACCCAATTTCCTTCTGATATTTCTTTTAAATCGCCATTATCAGGAATCTGTGCAAATAATAAACCATTATACTTATCTGCTATATGCTCTTCATTTTGATTTAATACTAAAGGTACATTAAATGCAGGATTACCACGATATTCACCTGTTATTATTACTGAGCCTTTTGGAATCTTTCTGAATTCATTTTCTTCAGTATCAGGATTATCAAGCTGATATGCATAATCTTCTTTTAATAATCCAATTCCATTTTCATAATTAATATTATCCACTGCAACCCCTATTTCAATATTGTCACCTGGAGGAGTTATAAGTTCAAGTTCAGCTGCTGAAATTTGCTTAATTCCTAATGCAGTTATTTTCACATATCTTACATTATAAGAAGCTAATTGTGTTCCACCAGTTACTCCTTCAGCATCAAAGTATATAGTTGCGCTTGGGTTTTCTCCGCTTAAACTTAATGGCTCTTTATCAAAAGTTTTAACCGTAGTCCATTCATTTCCATCTTTACTTACTTCAATTTTGAATTTTTTTAGTGCACTATCAACAATCCCTGATTTCTTAAATATTAGACCTTTTTCTTCAGTTGGAGCTGTATATTTTATACCAACAAGAGTCTTTAATTCTGTTGTATCAAGAATTATGTACGGATTATTGTTAGGATTCATTACAGATTCATGAACAGATGAATTGTACTCACCATTTGCAAACATTCTTCCTTCATAATAGGTATTATCATCATTATCTAAAGCATATTTTAAATCTTCGTTTGAACAGCTTGAATGTATGTCGTTATTTTCCTCATGTACACTTATAGTATTTGAAGATATTTCTATGCTGCTTTTTGCAACTCCGCCATCATGACGTACTTTCACTGTACCAAGTTCAACTTCATTTGTTGAATTTAAATTGTAATCATAAGCTATAGCTTTATATTCAATTACTCTATTATTTAAACTGTCAAGAGTATCAGTATAGACAGTTACAGACTTATCTTTATCTCTTGTTACAAAACCACATGGAAGACCATTTCTATAAATTTCATATCCAAGAATATTTTCTTCACTCTTGTCTACTGATAACTCAATTTTTACTTCCTTAGAATTAACATATGATCCATCGGTAACCTTATTGCCATTTGAATCTTTACCAAATGAGGCTATTAAATATGTATCACTTTCCATATCCGCCTTTTTAGACATCCTCATTCTTCTTGCTTCATCATTTATGTATTGTATTGGTCTTGTTTCTTCTTTAAACTGTGAAACATATGCCCTCGTAGTCGCATTTGGAATAATTCCATGTGCCATGTAGAAACTGCTTAAATTTCTACCTGCTACTTTGGATGTCATTCTAATTAGGTACTGATCTCTATCTCCATCTGCCTTTTCTTCTGCACTCATATTTCTATAAGCTCTATTTAATTTAGCAAAATATGAATCATTGGAAGTATTTTCATCAAAATCTGTAATAAGCATTTTATATGTATCATTATCCTCATATGCTAAATATGGTTGCCACAACATTCCAAGAACTACACTTCTATTAGTAGATAATCCAATTGTATTAGAAGTTACTTTTTCATATAAAGTATTCATTGCACCCGATGTAAGAGGATTATCTTCATTGAGCATTGTTTGGGTTATAGATGCTAATAAATTATTACTTGTTTCTGGATAGATTCTATTAGAAATATCCATAGAATGTCCAATCTCATGTCCCATTAATGTTCCATATAATCTAGCTTCATCCGGATTTGTCACATTTCCATCCTCATCAAATTTATAAGGTATTCCTTGCATATATGAAGAAGCTCCAAATCCTACACCTATATGATGTGATGATGAATATGCAGCTGCTCCCATCATCATTCTTTGATACTTTACATTTAATCTTGTTAATGGTGCCTTATTAGAATTGAAATACACATCATCTTCTGAATCTATTTCTCCATTATTATTAAAATCTTTTACTTCTTCAAATACACCTTTTTTAGCGTACCCAACTTGTATTTCCTGTTCCCATGCCAAAAGTGCATTATATACTCTTTCTACTTCTTCCTCCTCATTTCCACTTAATCCCTGCTCTATTCCTGCAAGAATTTCTGTTGCTGGTAAAGTAAGAGTGAATCTATCACCTTCAATATCAGTTGTATTTAATACTGAAGTAGTCTTTTCATATTTATAAATATTATTTATCTTATCTTCATCACTTACTGTTTCTGGATATCTTTGTGGCAGTTCATTTACATATGTTTTTAAATTTCTTATGTATGTTCTTATATTTTCTTTAACTTCATTCACTTTAGAAGTATCATTTATTATATTGTTAACATTTAAATGAGGTATTTCATCTACTCCACTTAAACGAATTTTTACTGTAGCACCTGTGCTTCCTGAAGTAACTCTTGCCATAACTTGCCCACCCTTTTCAACATCAGCTGAAAAAATGGTTGGAATTTCTATTTCAGTTACACCTGGTGATATTGTATAAACTTTTGACATATATGAACCTGGTTGGCCATAATTTTGTAAAAATGCTATATCAACTTTTGTATTACTATCTGTCGATCCCATATAAACTATTATCTTTTCTTTTTCTGTGGCTTTTAAAGCATTTGGTCTTGCAACTGATCCTAATGACTGATAAGAATTTTCCATACCAAGTGATGGTCCTATGTTATCAGTTCTTATACTTGCATCTAATGTAGTTATATTGGCTGATACTTCTTGATCATTAAATAACTTCTGTGCATTATCTAGTTCTTTTAAAAGGGTTTCTCTGTTTGGATGATACTCATCACATACAGGATCTTTAGTATTTAATCTTTCATATAATCTATCTAAATCACTCTGCTTAACACCATCTCTTATTACAATCCTTAAATCATCACTATATAATCCTGCAATATCATCACTTAAACTGTCATATTCATAGAATCTTAATTCAGATATTGTCTGAGATCCATAACCTGCTGTATCTACCTTTATTTTATTAGTCTTAATAGGACTTGCTAATGTTGCAACATAATATTCCTGTCCATTAGAACTTTTTGCTTGTACAGATTTTGCATTAACAGATTTTGAAGCTCCATCTTTATCCCAATAAGTTATTTTAACTTTATTACTCCAGCCATCATACCCTTGTTCTAATGTTTTAGAAAAAGCAATTTGTCCAATTTCATATTCATTATCAAATGTTATTATAGAACCACGGTTTGAACCATAAACTGCTCCAGTATCCCAGTCTCTAACTTTCCATGATGTAGAAAAATCTCCATCTACTAATGCATATTTAGAATCATATGATAATGCACTATCATTTTTTCCCCATCCATCTTCATCAAGCTTATTAGTAACATTAATTATATGTTTTGTACCTATTGAATTTTCTGACGTTGGTCTATTTATTAATTTATATTGACTCATTGCAGGCTCTACGATAGAAACTGTACTTGCAAGATATGTTTCAGACATTTTACTAGTACCTAAATGATTCGTAGCAGTAACCCTTACTTCATAATTTGCATTATCTTCTAGTCCATTTATTGTATAGCTATGAGATCTTATCAAGGTCTTTTTATTAGGATTAGTAACTTCGGAACTAGTTTCAGAAACTATCAATCTATTGCCATTTTCATCCCTTTCATTAGCCTTAACCCATAAGTTATCACCAACTTTTCTATAATAAACATCAAAGTCTCTAGCTTGTCTATGATTCTCCCATCCTACAGTAAATGATTTATACCCTTGAGCTGTACTTAGATTTCTTGGAACTTCAGGTGCTCTTAATGGAATTACCTGAACTTCAGTTACGCTTCCTTTATCTCCATTGTAATAACTCTGTATTGGATTGAAATCACTATCTACATTATCTGGTTTTCCATCATAACCAGTATGATCATCTGTCTTTTCTTCATATCCACTAGACCAGTCACCATTTAATGATTGTATACTTACTCTATAAAAATCATAAGGGCTTATATCCTTATCTAGTATATTTAAATGAGTTTTGTTTGTTTGAAGTTTTTTTGTTTTTATTACTTGACCATTATCATTTAATTTTTCATATTTTACTTCATAACTTGTAACATTAGGTTCTGGTTCCCATGAGATAGTTATTCTTTCATCATGCATTTCTGTTGATGTTTCAAGGGTCTTTATTACTGGTATATTCATATCTGGCTTTGGAATTTCCTTATATACATTATTCAAGAATTCAATTTTAGCTATTTCAGATATATTTTTATTACCTCTATTAGAAGTTACATTTATAGATATTTCCTTTACAGCTACCTGCTTTCCTAAATCAATTATAATATCGTTATTTGATGATATCGTCATTATTTCTTCATTGGTATCACTAAATTCTACTCTATGTTCATTTCCATTTTCATCTGTATATATAATAAAACCTTCTGACGGTCCTGCACCATCATCACTTTCATTTTCTGGTGATTTTATTACAATCTGCTCCATTTCTATTCCATCTTCTTTACTTCTTCTTTTTGATGAACTTAAATCCAAAAATATAGTTAATGGATTTTCTTCACTTGGATTTTCTCCATCTTTCATTCCTAACTTAACTACAGAATTATTATTTAATAATATGTCATTTAATGTACTTCCATTAAGTTCTGCATTAGTTTCTAGTTTAATTTCATTAATATCTATAATCTTATCTGTATTCTCAACCTTTGCTTCTTCTTGATTTTTTCCTATATTTTCATATACAACAGATAAATCTGCTACATCTATCTTTCCATCTCTATTTAAATCATACTTCTTCAAATCTGTTTTAGTGTTTTTAATTCCAATTTTATCAAAAACCAATTGATAATCTTCCATATCAATTATAGAGTCTCCATTAATATCTCCAGCCAAGAAAGCAGTATTATATCCTGTTTGTGAAAGTGAATTTCCTAGTTTTACTCTCTTTGAATAATCCATTATTTCAATATTATCTACTTTTGTTTCTCTATAACCTGATCCAGAAACATCTATTGAATAAATATCTCTTTCAAGTCCTTCAAATGTAACTTTTACATAATAAATACTTTCATCATCATTTAAAGTTTTTCTCTGATAATTATATTTATCTATTTTATATGTAATACCAGACTCTAATTTTCCCTCTTCATTATTACCTGATTTCTTACTTTTTAACTTACTGTTTTTAGTCTCAGCTTTTTCACTTAAATCCTCATCTTCTTTGGATGCTATTTCAACAACTCCCTTAGATAAATCGATTATACCTATAGTATTGCTTCCTCTTTGTAATTTCACTAAAATATCTAAATCATCTGAATTTACTAGTGGCATGGCAAAATTTAAATCTAATTCTAATTTTCCAACAACCTTTATTTCAGAATCATCTATATTTTCTTTAATTTCGTCTAATATATAATCTTCTTCAACTATTTCTTCACTGTTATCTTCTATTTCATCTGCAACTTCTCCATTTTCATTGTCGTCATTTTTATTTGGATCATCTTGAACTAAATCCTCTTCTTCAGAAGTCTTATCTTCATTTTTTTCACCTGATTCTTCTTGTTTTTCTTCTGTATTATCTTCTATAATCTCTTCTTTTGGTAACTCACTTTCGTTTACTTCATCATCTTTTAATTCTGAATCTTCTATATCTTCCTTATTATCACTCTCACCTTCAATAATCTCTTCTGTATTTTCGATTTCAACATTAACTAAATCATCATTAATTGAATTAGATAAATCTAGATTGTTCTCTATAGCTTGTACATCTTTAGGATTAATTGTTGCTAAAGATGTTCCTGCTACAGAAGCTGCTAATGTACATGATATTATTTTTTTCACTAGTATTTCTCCTTTAATATCCTTTTTTTATAAATAAATATTATCTATATTTCCATATTATTTATATATTCGACTTATTTTTTGTAAAGTTTATATAATTCACAATGAAAATTTATATTTATTATAATTTTTCTCTAAAGTTCATATAGCTTAATATATAAACAAAAAATTCACCAAATACATTTTAATTAGAATGCTTTCTATATAAAATGTATTTGGTGAATAATTTATAGTTAAATATCTATTTTTTTATTATCTAATTCTATTATTTTCTCTTTAATATATTGTTTAGTAATTTTAGCTGAAAAGACTTTCAAATCTATAGCTTTAGAAACTTCAACTTTATACTTATTTTCTCTAATTAGATTTATTAATTCTTTGACTGTGGATATATTTTTATTGAATATAGTTCTTACAGATCCTAATTGAATTGGATAGTGACTATCACTACCTGTTACATATGAAATATTAAGTTCCTGTGATAAATTTTTAACTTCATTTTCAACAATTTCTAATCCTCTTGAATGTATGTCTGTTGCATTTAAATCTAAAGCATGAAGCCTTTTTAGTAATTCCTTTGGTTGAAGATATAATTTATGTGTTTCTCTATAGGGATGAGATCCAATCATTAAGCATTCATATTTTTCACCCATATCTAATAATTCTTCAAAATCAATAAAATTTGGTTTTGTAATATAATCTTCTAATTTCTTTCTAATTTCTTCTATGTTATCTCTGTTTCCACATAATATAACATGTCCTCCATTTTTAATATCTATCTCCATACCAATAAAGACAGAAAAATCATTTACCATATATCTATCATACTCATATTCATAATTTTCTCTTAAGTAACTTTGGATGCTATAAATATCCTTTGCATTAAAATGTTCACATAATACAAAAGCATTTAGTCCATTTTCCTTTGCATTTTCTATAGCCTGTAAAAATAACTCTTCATCAAATTTAGATTTTTTACTTAATAAACCATGAACATGAAAATCTATATTCATCATCAATTCCTCCTAAAATAGATTTCCAATACATATTGTTAAAATAACTAATGTTGTAGAAACTATTATAAATATATAATCATTCTTTTTTATTCTCATATAAGAAAGTTTTAATTTTTTCACCTTTGGATTTTCTGCACTCTCACTAAATCCTTTTGTTTCTAATGCTTCAACTGTACTACGTACTCTTTTTGCAGTATTTAAAATCATTGGATAAAATGACTTCATTAAAATCTTAAGATAATATGCTATAATGTTTGCACCAAAGAACTTTTTATTTTCAGGTCTTTTACCTCGTAATCTAAAGGAATTAAAAATACTGTTATATTCATCAATAAGTATTGGTATCATTCTATATCCATATGATATACAAAAACCAAACTTTGGTGGAAGACCAAATTTAATCAATGCATCACTTAAAATTTCAGGATCCATGCTTGTAAATATACAAACTGTAGATAATGATATTATCAAAAGCTTTAATGAAACAATAAACATGGCCATAAACACATCTTTACTTCCACCCATAAATAAAGTCATTATACTTACTGTTATATTCTCTGTAATAAAACTTAAAGCTAACAATATAACTACAAATAAACTTATTCTACTGTAATAACTAAAAGCTACTGTTAAAACAAACAATGAAAGTAATATATGTATATCACTTATAAACCAAGGTATTAAACTAAAAAATAAATACCATATTATAATTACCCTAGCATCTATTTTGGACAAAATAGAATTGGGATTGCCATAAGCTATTCTCATTATTTCAAATTTAATATTTTCAACAGTCAAAAATTCAGTCATATTATCAACTAGCTTCATAGTTATTTTCCTCCGTAATATTTATATAATTTAAAATATCATCAACTCTAAGGCTAATTTCTTCAAGGCCTAAAATTCTGCTTAGTTCAACTATTTGTGGTGGAACAAGATTAGCTGTATTTAAAATATCTTTTCTCTTAAACAATGATTGTGGTGTACCATCAAAAATAATCTTTCCTTTATTTACAACAATAACTCTAGAAGCCCAGTCTGCAACAAGCTGCATATCATGAGTTGCTACTATTGAAGTTTTAATATACTTATTCAATAATTTTAGAATTTTAAGTAATTCTTTTCTTGAAGATATGTCAAGGCTTGCAGTAGGTTCATCAAGCAGTATTATTTCTGGTGTCATGCCCATGCCTATAGCAAGAGATACTCTTCTTTGTTGACCTCCAGATAATAATCTTGGATCTTTTTCTTTCATTTCAAATAATCCAAGTTCCTTTAAAATCTGTTCAACAATTTCTTCATAGTTTTCTCTCTTTCTTGCCTTTAGGAAATATGCAACATCCTTTTCAATAGAATCATCTATAAACATTTCTTCAGGATTCTGATTTATATATGAAACTGAATTACATACTTCTTCTGGCGACTTGTCTGCTATATCTTTATTCCTAATTTTCACATTTCCATCTGATGGCTTAATTAATTTAGATATTAATTTCAATATAGTTGACTTACCAGCTCCATTGTTTCCAACTATAGCTATTCTCTCATCTTCTAAAAGTTTCAAATTAATATTATCAATCACTATTTTGTTATTTTTACTATAATCTTTATACCCAGCAATAACATCATTAAACGATACTGTTTCTTCCTTTTCTGTATACAATTGATTTTCTCTTAAACTTCCTGTATTATTTTTTATTTTTTCAAAAAATATTTCAGCCTCATTTAAACATATTGGAAGGTTTCCAGTTTCACCTTTAGATAATGCATATGCCACCTGAGTTACTTGTGGTGGAAATATGTTTGATGCCATAAGATCATCTACAGAATTCAGAGCATCTTTTACTGATTTTTTCCAAAGAATTCTTCCCTTGTTAAGCAAAACAACTTCCTTACAATAATCTGCTATAAATTCAGTATGATGTTCTATTACTATAATTGTTACTCCATGTTCTTCATTTAATACTTTCAGCTTTTCGTAAGTTTGTTTTGCATGATGTGGGTCAAGCTGGGCTACTGGTTCATCGATTATTATATATTTGGGTTTAGTTGCAACAACACTTGCTAACGCAACTAAATGCTTCTGACCACCCGATAACTGCCATATATATTCATCTTTTAAATACTCTAAATCTAATATTTTTAGAGCTTCAAGGGCTCTTTCTTTATAATCATCAATGCCATAATTTAAAGCAGCAAAACTCACTTCATCAAATACACTAGGCCTTACTATACTATTTTCAAAATCCTGATAAACATATCCAACTTTTGAAGATAATTTTGCTACATTGCTTTTAGATGTATCAATATCATCAACAAAAATATTTCCCTCTAAATCTCCCACAAAAAAATTAGGTATTATACCATTAAACAGCTTACACATAGTTGATTTTCCACTACCATTTGAACCAACTATAGCTAAAAAAGTACCTTCATTTATTTCTAATGATATATCATTTAGTGTATTTTCTTTCTGACCTGGATATTTAAAACTTATATTTTCTAACTTTAACATTAAATTCATATCCCCCAAATAATTTTTATCACCATGTAAAATCCAACTTATAATTAAAAATTTACATGGTGATTAATTAAAATATTTAATTAATTAATTTGTACGTTCTTTTCTTTTGCTTGTACAATACCTCCATATTCCAAATAATAATACTGCTGAAATAATAATTGCTACATATATAAAATTTCCACCTAATAATTCTTCAAATCCTAATTCAAATTCTATTATATTTATATCCATTTCACTTAAGAATGCAGCTCCAGCTGATATCAAACCAAGAATAATAGATACTAAAATTACTTTTACATTTAATATTTTGCTCCATTCCATTTTAGGCATTTCTTTTCTTGGCTTCATACCTAATAGTGGTTCAATTTTTCCATATAACTTAGGTACTAAGTACATTGCTGGAAATGCTCCAAATATAATTCCTGCAAGTATGAAGTCATTTAAAAATTCTACTCCTTGAATTATAAAAATACTTTCTGGAAGTCCAGATACAGGTTCTAAACCTTCAAGACCAATTAATACTTTTGCTACATCTACTAATCCACCTACAAATTTATCAAATCCAACCGTAATGCATGATGCTATAAATACTTGCACCTTATTTAAAGGATTAGATACAGCCATTCCCCCAAGAAATATTGCTACAGATAATTGTAAAAATCCTTCAATTTCTCCTACGCCCCCAAAGTTCCCCATTAACAATCCACCAAATATTACAGCACCAAATGCCGAACCAATGGCTACAGTAAATGGATCAAATAATATTGCCAATGTAATTGCTATAAATGCAAAATACGGTACTCTTATTTCTATAAAACCTATTGATAATTCTGGAAGAATCTGAGTTACTAAATCTGCAAGACCAAAAATAGTCATAGATAGCATAAATACCATAAATTTTTGATTTGATGTTAATCTTCTTTCTCTTTCAATTGTTTGCATTAATTGATACCTCCTAAACTTTATATTTTTATCTTATACTATAATTGTTAAGTTCATATTACTGTTTTGTAAAATTATTCACATTTATTTATTATTGAATAATTTTATTCATTTTAGTATAATTATAAATTATATAGTTAAGGAGATGACTCACTTGTATTTGCCTTTAAATGAAAATATAAATTTCACAAAAAATGAAAAAATAATTTATGATTTTATATTGTCTAAGAAAGAAAACCTTTTTTTATATACAGAAATAGATATTTCAAAAATGACTGGTATAAGTCAACCAACAGTATCGAGATTCTGGAGAAAAATTGGTTATACCAATTTAAAGGAGTTTAAAGAAGCTGTTAAAGACTTTCATAATCAATCAAGTCCTTCAACTAAATTTAAATCTATTTTAGACTCTGATGAATTTTATTATAAAAATTATGCTAAGAAGTCTATTTCATTAATTGAAGATAGTGCAGAAAAAATAAGTGAATCTGATTTTAATAAAGCAGTTGAATACTTTATTTCTTCTGATAAAATATTCACCCATGGAATTGGTCCTGCTGAATCTTTATGCTCTTTATTAAATTTTAGATTAAATAGATTTGGTTTAAATATAAACAGTATTAATCCATCTGGACAGTTATTATATGAAGATCTTATTAACATTGGGAAGGATAATTTAATCGTACTTTTCTTATTTAGCCACTATCATCCAGAAACTCATGTAATTCTAGATTATGCAACAGAAATAAATTGTAAAGTCATAATAATTACAGATATATTGATTAAACCTTTTAATAATCATAATATAATTACATTTTACGTTTCAAGAGGTGAACTTCTAGAATTTCATTCATTAGTAGGTCCACTATTTTTCATAGAAAGTTTAATTGTTGCTATTGGGATTTCAAAATCAAATGAACCACTTGAAAAACTTCATAAGTTAGAAGAATTAAGAAAGAAATATGAAAGTTTCATTCCACGAACTGTAAAATAAATTAAATCAACAAAGTATTATCTAATCATAATATGTCAAATTTTATAGTAAATAAATATACAAAAAAATACAGATATGAACTTAATTCATATCTGTATTTTTGCTATTTCATAGTATAATTTGTAGTTAATCATACTTTAGTGAAATCTATTTAAAATAACCTACATACATTCTTTTATAATTCCTTCTATAAGATTTCGTATATCCTCCACCTTTTTACAATCATCAACAAGAAAATCTACGCTTTCATATTCCAAATCCACTATCATTGTAAATTTTATATCTTTATATTTATAGTCAGATGAAACCACATAAACCATATCTCTAGTTCCAATATACTTTACATCTTTTATACTTTTAAGCTTTTCTAAAAAGAATCTATATTCACTATATTCTGATTCCATATCATCAAGCCATTTATACTGTCTACATGGTATAATTCTCTTAATATCATCTTTATCTAGTTCTGTAAATCTTTCTTCCTTCATAATTATTACATCCTTATTATTTATAATTTTTTAGTTGAATACTTTTATTATAAATTATATTTGTATATTATAAAAGTTTTCATAATTCTACTTATTTTAAAATAATAATTTAATCTAATTCCTCACATACATATTCTAAGTTTATATATTATCACTTCCTCCTTATTATGGTATAATTAAATAATTATGTAATAAATTTAATCTACATAAGAATTATATGTTCTCAATATAGGAGTGATACGTTATGAAATATACAATAGATGAACTTTATAGTAAAGAATTAAAGTGTCATTGTGAAAACTGTTTTGGTTTATGCTGTACCGCTTTATTCTTTTCTGCTTGTGATGGATTTCCACAGAATAAAGATGCAGGTAAGCGATGTATAAATTTAAAACAGGACTTCACATGTTCTATCCATAATACTCTGTTTAAAAAAAGACTTAAGGGATGTATATCTTATGAATGTTTTGGTGCCGGACAAAAAATAGCTCAAAAAACATTTAATAAAATAAGCTGGAGAAAAGATCCACAATCTGCATCAAAGATGTTTGACACTTTTCTAATTATAAGACAAATTCATGAAATGCTCTGGTATCTTGTTCAATCATATACTCTTGAAAAGAATAATAAGATAAAGTCTAAAATAGAATCTCTTATTGATGATACTATAAAAGTTTCACTTTGGGATGTAGATAAATTATTAAATTTAGATCTTGAATCTTATCGTGATAAAGTTAATGTCTACTTAAAGACTACCAGTGAAACTATTCGAAAAAAATTCAAAGTCTATAGTACTAACTCATTATCAACTTCTAAAAAACAAATTCAAGGAAAAAATTTTTTAGGCAAAGATCTTACTAAATATAACCTATGTGGTGCTGATTTTAGAGGAGCGCTTCTTATTGCATCTAATCTTTCATATTCAGACTTGAGTGGTGCTGATTTTATTGGTGCTGATTTGCGAGATACAAACCTTAGTAGTTCAGACTTATCTAGAAGTATTTTTCTTACTCAAGCACAAATTAATAGTGCAAAGGGGGATTTAAAAACAAAACTTCCACCTATGATTGTACGTCCAAGCTATTGGATATAAATAATTCATAAAAATGCAAGTTTTATTTCAAAAGTGAACTAAGTTCACTTTTGAAATCTTCCTAACTATTGAGCAATATCATATTTTCAATATCAATAAAAAAACTTAATCCAATATACTTTAAATATATTTATTCTTAATTTCATTATTAATTCTCTCTATTAAATCTATAACATTTATGGATCCTTCATCACCGTTCTTTCTACTTCTAAGAGAAACATTACCTTCTTCTTCTTCTTTCTCTCCTATTATAACGATATAAGGAACTCTCTCATTTCTAGCTTCTCTGATTTTATATCCGATCTTTTCATTTCTCTGATCTATTTCAATCCTTATTCCATTTTCATAAAATTGCTTTACTACTTCATCACAATAATTATTAAATTTATCTGATATAGGAAGTACCTTGACTTGAACAGGTGCAAGCCATGTTGGGAACTTTCCTGCAAAATGTTCTATTAATATTCCTATAAATCTTTCTATACTTCCAAATATAACTCTATGAATTACAATTGGTCTATGCTTTTCATTATCACTTCCAACATACTCTAATTCAAATCTTTGTGGTAATTGGAAATCAAGCTGAATTGTTCCACATTGCCATGTTCTGCCTATGCTATCTTCAAGATGAAAATCAATCTTAGGACCATAAAAAGCGCCATCGCCTTCATTTATTACATATTGAAGATTTAATTCATCCAATGCTCCCCTTAATGAATCTTCTGCCATTTGCCATTCTTCATCACTTCCCATAGAATCTTCAGGTCGTGTAGAAAGTTCAACATGATATTTGAATCCAAATATAGAGTATACTTTATCAATTAATTCTACAACCCCTTTTATTTCTGACTTTATTTGTTCTGGAAGCATAAAAATATGAGCATCATCCTGAGTAAATGCACGTACTCTCATTAGCCCATGTAATGCTCCTGAAAGTTCATGTCTATGAACTCTTCCTAATTCCCCTACTCTCATTGGAAAATCTCTATATGAATGTGAGTCAGATTTATATACAATCATTCCACCAGGACAGTTCATAGGCTTTAATGCAAATTCTTCATCATCAATCATTGAAGTATACATATTTTCCTTATAATGATACCAATGTCCAGAAGTTTCCCATAACTTTTTATTAAGCATAATAGGAGTTTCAACTTCAACATATCCAGCTTCATAATGAATTTTTCTCCAAAAATCTATCAGAGAATTTTTTAAGATAACTCCTTTTGGAAGAAAGAATGGAAATCCAGGGCCCTCTTCTGCAAAAGTAAATAATTTTAATTCTTTTCCTAATTTTCTATGGTCTCTTTTTTTAGCTTCTTCAAGATTATGAAGATGTATCTCTAATTCTTTAAGATTAGAAAACGCAATTCCATAGACTCTTTGAAGCATTTTATTCTTTTCATTTCCTCTCCAATATGCACCTGCAACACTAATAAGTTTAAAAGCTTTTGCGTACTTTGTTGATGGGATATGAGGTCCTCTACACAAATCAATATAGTCTCCTTGTTTATAAAGAGATATTTTTTCACCCTCTGGAAGATCATTAATTAACTCTACTTTATAAATCTCATCATTATCTTTCATTATTTTTAATGCTTCTTCTTTAGATACATCAATTCTTTCAAATTTAAGATTTTCTTTTACTATCTTGTTCATCTCTTTTTCTATTTTTTCTAAATCCTCTTTAATAATTGGTGTATCAATATCAAAATCATAATAAAATCCATTTGCTATTGAAGGACCAATAGCAAGCTTAGCATTTTTATATAACCTCTTTACTGCTTGAGCCATAATATGTGCACTTGAATGTCTTATAACTTCTACTGCTTTTTCACTATCATATGATAAAATATTTACCTCATCGTTATTTTTTAATTTGTAGTTTAAATCTACAAGACATCCGTTTACTTCTCCAACTAATGCAGATTTTCCAAGATTCCTGCTTATTGATTGTGCAAGATCAAATACTGTTGAATTATCTTCAATTTCTTTTATTGATCCATCTTTTAGTTTAATATTTATTAACATAATTTTCTCTCCTTTATAAATACTCTATATAATTTACATTCAAAATTATTTTATAAAACAAAAAAAGCACTCATCCCAAAGCTTGGGACGAATGCATATATCCGTGGTTCCACCCAAATTGAATTAAAAATTCAATTCATCTTAATAATATTAACGATTTTCACCGATGACATTTCACTTATAAATCTATAAGCTAGTAAGCCATAGCTCCAGGGTAGTTTTTCTTACAGTCATATTTAAGAATACTTTCAGCCGGTTGATATTCTCTCTCTGAAAATTGTAGTCTATAATACTTTTCCCTTTCATTGCCTATATAAATTTTACTAATGAAATTTAAGTGCACTTAATTTACATTAAATACATAATATCACTGTTATATTTTCTGGTCAATATTTTTCATGCACTTTTTATACATTATTTAACAATGAAAATAATACTCTTTTTCCTCTAATGATATATTTATCATCCTTTTCAAGCAATAATTATTCCACAATATATAACTATTAATATTTTAAATATTATATATAATTTTCAATTTTGTCTAAACATTTTTCTTTATGCTTATTAATACATATTTCTTACATCTTCTCTCATAATATATGAAATATTTATATTTTTGTTATAGATAATTTTTATAAATATACAAATAGTAATCTTGAAATTTTCTTTTTACTTAATTATAGATTATTAGAATTTACAGTCTAATTAATATAAAATTGCTTAAAATAATATATGTATTTAAGTATATTTTAAACTAATTCTATAGAGAATATATAGTACTAAGTTTATTAGTATTTATATACTAATTTATAATAATCATATAGATTCTAAATAAGTTTGATATATTTTCTTTTATTATATTAATTTTCTAATTTACTGCGCTTTTATACCTTTTCTTAAGAAAATATTATTTCATTACTTTATTTCAATTTCTTATAATTCATTATTTATCTTATATAAAAAATAATTACTAATGAAAGGACAAAAGTATATATGGAATTAAATTTTAATATTTATGAAACTATGGCTCTTGTTTCAATCGTATTATATATTGGCAAATATATACGAAATAAATTTTCTATACTTTCACAATACTGTATTCCTCCTTCAGTTATAGGCGGATTTACATTTGCACTATTAATACTAATATTTAAATTAACCAATATTTGTGTAATAAATCTAGATACACTATTACAAAATATTTTTATGACTGCATTTTTTACAAGTATAGGTTTTACTGCTAGCATTAAAGTTTTAAAACAAGGTGGAATTAAGGTTATTACTTTTCTCTGTCTTGCTATATTACTTGTCATACTTCAGAATATAGTTGGTGTAACTTTAGCTTCAATATTTAAATTAACACCACTCCTAGGTCTTTGTACTGGTTCAATACCAATGATTGGTGGTCATGGAACAGCAGGTTCCTTTGGTCCAATTCTTGAAAACCTTGGAATAACAGGTGCAACCACTGTCTCTGTAGCTTCAGCAACTTTTGGTCTAATAATGGGAAGTATCATCGGTGGACTTGTTGCTAAAGCATTAATACATAATTATAAATTAAAAACTATTCGTGATGAATATTCTGAAAAACCTCCATCTGAAGTTGGCGATTATAATGAAGAAAATCATAATATTTTATCATTTAAGAAGCTAACTAATGGAGCATGTCTTTTGTTTATTGCTATGGGAATTGGATCTGTTGTTTCAGATTTTATTCAGAAAACAGGTCTTACCTTTCCGTCATATATTGGTGCAATGATTGTAGCTGCAATAATTAGAAATATCTATGATTTTACCGATAAAGAAATTGTAGAGAAAGAAATTGAAACACTGGGTGGATTAAGCTTATCATTTTTTCTTACAATGGCTTTAATGGGATTAAAACTTTGGCAATTATTTGATTTAGCATTACCACTTATGATAATGTTATTTGCTCAGGTCATTCTTGTTGGTCTCTTCGCATACTTTATAACATATAAAGTTATGGGGAAAAATTATGAGGCAGCTGTATTTGCATCAGCTACATGTGGATTTGGAATGGGTGCAACACCTAATGCTATAGCAAATATGGATGAGCTCACAAATAGATATGGCTTTGTTCATACACCCTATTTTGTAGTCCCTATTGTTGGATGTCTTTTTATAGATTTTGTTAATTCAGGTATAATAACAATATTTATAAATTTTATAAGTTACAATATATATTAATATCTAAAAAATTATATTTTAAAATAAGCTGTTTACACATGTTATACTATATAAACAGCTTATTTATTTATTTTAAATTTTGCATCCAGTAGTAATAAATATACTTTTACTTATATTTATTAATTCTCTGTTTTAATTAATAGATAAGATATTTTTACTTCTATGATATAATTTAATAATTCATACTATATATAAATCTTCATATCTTATAAATTTTGAAATTAAAATTGCATGTTTAATAATAAAAATAGATTAAAGCTAAGATTTTATCATTTATATGCAAGATTACTTTCAAAAATGAACTTAGTTCACTTTTAAATATAGATCTTTATAATTGTTCTATTCTTTTACCAACTTTAATAAAAAGCTCATTATAATTTTCATTTAATTTTTTATATGATAAACAATCATCAATTGGATTATAATATTTTACTTTATGAGTTTTTATATACATATTTTTTTCCTCGCTACTAACCATTGTCAAAGTTTTCATATTTAAATAAACTGTTTTTCCATTAACAATATATACATCAACCCATGAATTTTTTTTCAACATAAATATATCTTCAATTGGAGTTTTTAATACACGGCTTATCTTAATTGCAGAATCAAGATCTATTTTTGTATTTTTAACTATGCTACTACTTATAACTTGTTTAGAAACTCCTGTTTTTCTTGATAATTCTGAAATTGTAATTCTTTTTGCAAAAAGTAATTTTTGTAGATTATTATCAATTGTATTACTAATTACATCATTACTCAAAAGTACAAAATCCATTTTTTCAAACTCATCAATATTATCAAATTTTTTTAATTCATTCATATACTTATAATTCATTATGTTATAAATAAACATGTTCCTTTCATTTATAGTTCATATACTATCATAACATATAATCTGCTATTCATTAAATTTGTGCAAGTAGCGGATTTCTTTTTTTACTTTTAACTTTTTTATCCTTTTCACTTTTTGAAACTTCTTGAAGATTCTTAGATTCTTCATCAAAAAAAGTAATCTTAGAGCTACTTTGAAAATTCATATCCATATTGCTTTTTTCTTTTACTAAATTTTCATAATTTGAATTTATATCTTTATCATTAGAATTAGACTCTTCTGCTATCATATTATTTTCATTTTTTATGTTATTTATTATATTTTTCTTAAATTCAGGTAATGATTCAATATTAACTTTTATTTCTTGTGACTGTTCATATACTATGTTATTTAAATATTTTAATTTATACTTTGTATGAATTTGCTGAAGTTCTGAAATCTGTGGTGCTTTATCTATATCACTAATATTAATGTACAATCTTATAATATCTTTTGTAAATGAAGCAAGCTTTATTCCCTTAGTTTTCATTTTAATAATATCATCATTTAGATCTATTTCATTAATTGCTATAGATGTTGGTTCCATTTTTACATTATGGCGAATTTTTATACTTCCTCCATTTATGGTCTCTTGCAAAAAAAAAGCTTTTAGCAGAGCTTTTACAGCAAAGCTCTGCTCTATTTTATTTTCTCTAAGCATCAAAAACCATGAAATTATATCTTCATCTTTTTTACTGAATCTTAATCCTATTCGTTCTGACTTCATTTATTACTGCTCCACAAGTACTGCAACTTTTCCCTTTAATCCCTTGTAAGCACCTGCAGCAATAGCATATTCAATATCAAATCTTTTTCCATTTAAAATATTATTAGTTAAGATAAGCCTGTCCTCTTCAACAATTCCTTTTCCAACATAGTATTCTTTAAGATGCTCATAATATCTTGCACCTGTACCACCAGTAACAAGAACATAATTGAAATCTAACAAATTATTATATTTTGCATTTAAACTTTCAATGAACCTACTACTCATTTCTTTTATCTTTTCTTTTTTTAAAACATTCAAATCAATAATCTGAGCTTTTCCATTCTTAAGATATTTCAATTTACCTTCATTTTTTGTCATTAAATATTCAATTACATAATATTTAATATCTGGTCTCTGATTTTCAAGCTCTTTAGCAATTTCCATATTTATATTTTTCATGGCATGATTTATATCGCTAAATGTTTTTTCTTCATTTATACTTCCACCACGATCCACAGCAACTTCACCAATTGTATAAAATCCACCATCAATAACTAAAGTAGGTCCATCAGATAAATAATAAAATTTATCTTCATCAATATTACCTTCATCATCAGATGTCTCCCCTAAAATTGAAGCAACTGTTTGACTTACTGTAAATATATTATCTTCTTCAATTACAAAAGTATATTCTTCTTCTTCCTCTTTACCAATTTTCACAAAGTAATCATGACTACCACATAATATTGATTTAACTTGAGTTGAATAGTTATCTCTTACTGAATGGGGTAAGGCTACCATAATATAAATTTTAATATCCTTAAGATGCTTATATAAATTCAACCTTAAAACAGCCATAGCAATAGCAGTTCTTAATCCAATAGTAAATTCATCTGATACGAATCTTTTTTCTGAATAAAAACTTTTCATTTTATCTTCTATATCAGAACTATCTTTTTTTTCAAAAATCAACTCTCTTGCATACTGTCCAATTCTCCATGTTTCATTATCTTTATTTCTGTAAAGAATAAAATCATCAGCCACTGTCATATTTGAAATTCTTTTTTCATCTGTCTTTTCTGTATTAAATGGAAATTTAAAAAATTGTCCATTAGCTATAACTTTAACTGTATCAAAACCTGGGTCAACTGCAATATAAAGTTCCTTTTTCATATAATTCTTTCCTCCACTAAATATATAAATTATCAGTCATTTCATTATTTAAAGTCAAAAAAATTCTATTCCTCATGAGAACACAAAATTGCTATTCTCTTTTAAGATTAGAATTTAATTACTGTTTATTATGTTAACTTAATTCTTTTGTTAGTATGTATTCACATTAACTTTAAAATGCTTTCCCAGTTCTGAATATATCCTAAGTTTTATTAAGTTTATCACATTATTTTCCAATTGTCAATTTACTTTGTCATTTACCTTATATAGGAATACAGGATTTTAGATTATAGAAATTTAATTTTAAATGTTATACAATCGCTATAAAATTGTTATATAACTCATATAACAATTTTATAGTATTTATATACTAAAAATATAATAGAAACTTTTTTTATGTAAAAGTCATCTAAACTATTTCTCGTTATAAAAAATATATATTAATGTTATATTGATGATATATTTTTTATATATTGTATATATAACAGTAATATAACGTATCCCTTAACCATAATTTCAGTGTAAATATTAATAAATTTTTGAATTAGAATTAAATTTCAATTCAAAATATACAAATAAGGAAAGGTTTATATGATTAAAAAATATAACTAAAGGATATAATTATAAATAAATTAACTTACTAATTAATTGTAATTTTCTATTTCATACATGAAAATATTGCATATATGAATATTTTTCTAAATAACTCTAAAACTATGTTTTATAAATTTCATTTTTGAAAATAATTTATAAAATAATATGAATAAGTGAATATTAAAACATTAAATTTCCTCTTAGTTTATGGTAATATATACATTAGAGGAGTGATTATATTTGAAAGGCAAATTATATTACAAATTAATAAAAGATAAACGAAATGAACTTGATATAACGCAAAAACAAATTTGTGATGAATTAAATATTCAATTAGAAGAATATAAAAAAATGGAATCTGGAGATTTTATTCCAAAAAAGAGTTCACTAAATAAAATCTGCACTTATCTAAAATTAGATATAAATGAAATATATATGGAAAACTTCAGAGACACTAAAGTAATTTCAGTTATGAGTAATAAAGGTGGAGTCGGCAAAACTTCCGTTACAAGTTCGGTTTCATTCTGTCTTGCAGAGCTTGGTTATAAAGTATTATGTATAGATGCTGACATGCAAGGAAACCTTACACATTCTTTTAATCTTGAAACTGACGAAGAAAAAAACCTTGCAATTGCATTAAAAAACGAATTAGATTTAAAGGATTGTATAATCAATAGCCAATATGAAAATTTGGATTTTGTAGTTTACAATACAGCATTATCTGCAATAGATATGCTTATGTTTACTAAAAATGCTAGAGAATACATACTTAAAAGAATTTTAACTAATACAATAAATGAAGGACTTTATGATTTTGTTGTTATTGATACTAATCCAAGTCTTTCAATACTTAACTTTAATGTTATAAATGTAACTAATTATTGTATAGTACCTGTTCAACTTGGCGCATTTGGTTTAGAGGGAGTAGGAATCTTATTAAACTTTATTGATGATGCAAAACAATTCAATCCAAATTTTATTGATTATAAGCTTGTAATCAACAATTATGACTCAAGAAAAAGCATAACTAAAAAAAGTCAAGAATGGCTAGAAGAAAACTATGGAGATATATTATTAGAAAGCATAATAAGAGTTGATACAAATATCGAAAACGCTCAAGTTGGAAGTATGCCAGTACTTGCATACAACAGTAACTGCCGAATATCTAATGAATTCAGGTTACTTACAAAAGAAATACTAAAAATAATAAAATAGTAACTTAAAATTTGTTGACTTAGATAATTTAGATTATAATTTTATTACTAAAGTATAATCTGATCAATTAAAATTATTAGAGTTTTAATAGGAGAATAATATAAACTTATGGTTAAAAAAAATAACAATAGTACTTTTAATTTACGAACAAATAGAAATACTGAAAAAAAATCATCAGGAATTGCATCAAGCTTTTTTAGCAGCAATACAAATGAAACACATGTTGACAATGACATATCACATACTTCTGATGCACCTAATTATACAGATAGTATAGTAAATCATTTAGTTAATGCTTCAAGTGGTCTTGATTCCGTTCTTGTTAATATAGATGATTTATATAGTGCACCAGATGATTGGAATTTCTATGACAGACTTCCAGCTGGAAAAATGCAAGAATTAATTGAAAGTATTATAAGTATAGGTCTTCAAGAACCTGTTATCGTATGGAAAAAAGATGATAGTGGTAAATACATGATATTAAGTGGACATAATAGAGTTCATGCATATAAAATATTATGTGAAAACCAAGATTCAGAAAAATATTCTAAAATTCATGCAGTAATTAAAGACAAGAATTTATCTGAAGAAGAAGCCAAAGAAATTATAGTAGATACAAACTGGGTTCAAAGACAACTTACTACGATTCAAAAAGCTCGCTCAATAAACTTCAAATATAGAAAATTAAAGAAAGACTCTTTAGAGAAAAAGCTTAAATTTGATATTAACTCAGTTATAGCCGATGAATATCAAATTACAAGCAGACAGCTTATATCTTATAAGTCTCTAGGCAACTTAACTGAAACTGCTCAAAATGCCGTAGATAATGCTAAATTAAGCATTAAAGCAGGTGTTGCTATTTCTAAACTAATACCTGAAGATCAAGATTACATTATAAATAATTTTGATATTTCAATTTTGAATAAAAATTATTCAAAAATAAAATCTGCTTGTGACAGTGAAAGCGGAGTAGTTAACAAAAGTAAATTATCCTCACTTTTAACTGAAGAAGAATTAGGAAGCATAACAATAAAAGTTCCAATTGAATATAAGGATTCTCTTATTGCAGAAATAGAAGCTTTAAAGAAAAAGTATAATATAAAAAAAATTAACTAAAATACTTGAATATTGTTAAATTCATTTTAGTTAACATAAATAAAAGCAATAGTAATTAGTTATTAAAAATACTCAATTACTATTGCTTTTATTTTATTAGCATTATATATTTTTATTTAGAAAAAACATATTCAGTGGAGAATACATATTAAATAATATCATTAAAATGATTTTCCTTTAGAGCGATATATTGCTTTACAATTTTTTGATCAGTAAGCTCACTAAGTTCATTTTCATCATTAAGAATTCGTCCCATTTCATATAAAAAACTTGCTCTTAAATTTTGTGCTGTATATGCTTCATCAAGATCAGCTTTAATAACAGCATTTCTAAAGGCTATTTGAAATGATCTTATATTCTTAGGTTTGCCAGATGAATTAACAAACAAATTATTACATTTAGGATTTATAGAACTTCTGAAATCCATATAACTACATAAATCATTATATAATGTATCTTGAATAGGATAGAAAAACTCCTTCCCAAGATTATCATATTTTAATAGTCTATTATTAAGATCTACATCATTTACCTTCATATTAAAAACACTTGTTATTTTCATACCTGTTGTCATAATAATTTTACATATACATACATCACGTATTCCATAATTTTTCTCTCTCAAAATAGACAAAATCTTTTTTATATCACTATAACTTATTGATGTTGGTTTAACAGAATCTATTTTTAATTTTGGAACCATAAGTGCAATATTATAAGGAAGAACATTATAATATTTACAGATATATTTCATTATCATTCTTAATGAAACAAGTTTCTGATTGATTGTAATAGGTTTATTTTTCATTACATTATATGAAAAATCAAGAAATTCCTGAATATGAATTTCCCTAATATCTCTTATAGAAAAATCAGTATCCTTATATTGCATATATAAATATTTATCAAAAAGCATAATGTTGTAATAATTAATTTTATATGAATGCTGCCATGCCTTTATCTTTTTAACATCAATAAAAGTATCATCTTTAGAGAAGCATCTATATTCTTTATCCATATGCATTTTATATTTATACATATATTCACCAAAAATATAATCTACCTTTGGAAATTCTTCAAATTGCTTTTTTGTAATATTCATAAAATAAAATCACCTCCATTTTACTTTCGTTAAATATCAATTTAATACTATAAACACATACTTATAATGTGTATTAATTTTATAATGAATATTATAACAAATGCAATCTATATCTTCTAGATAGAACTAGTTTATTTCAATAAAAAATGTATAGAAGTAGTGTGAGTTTAAGGGGTAGGTACTTAAATAGTATTAAAGTATTCATGTTCTAATATTTTGCTAAGTTAAATATATATATAATATAAATCATTAAAGATTATCTACATATTATATAAAAATTTATCTTAGTTAATTTTTTATCTTACAGTTTATATTGTTATCTTACTATTTATATATATACTTACAGTTTATCGAAATAAGAAATATTATGTTAAGCTAGATATTTCAATGCTTTTAGCACTACGAGTTAATAAATAATTTTTCTAAATTTATAAATATCTTTTCTAAGAAAATTAAGAACATTAATAAAAAATTAAATATCTATGTAATATATTTAAACAAGATTTAAAAAATTTAAAATAACTATTAAAAAAAATTATACAACTATAATAATATTTTAAATGACTATTTTATAAAAATATATAACATTAAT